>JGI24710J26742_10000001_pt1 | contig 210916 bp, 186 predicted proteins | sample BioPla2DNA2_FD_26742 | JGI IMG/M metagenome (IMG submission 26742) | reverse complement strand
CAATAATTTTCCCCTCAATGATATTGTTCATTTTATTCATCACCCTATCTCCTATCTTTTTTTGTTTATATCTTTTATTTCGGTTAATAAGAATATCTGCAATTTAAAAATCTTTTAATATTATGCCGTCTCTCATTAAAAATGAGCAATCTGTATCAAAAAATCCTCAGGCGCTGGCTACAATAAAATGTATATATTCTTGGTATAAAGATAATTAATACTATAAAAATTCCGGTTACAGAATTTCATTCATACTCAATAAAATCTGTAAGTAATAGCAGAAATTTAATAAAAATTAGGGGAGATAATTTAATGGATTATTTGGTTTCCCACTTACTCTGACTTCAAAATGGAGATGAGGTCCGGTGGCATTACCGGTAGCCCCTACTTGACCAATTATATCTCCCTTACTGACAGTCTGTCCTTTTTGAACTGAATTTACAGAGTTGTGAGAATAGACGGTAGAATATCCACCGGCATGGTCAATAATGACAGTATTGCCGTATCCGCTTAGATAACCAACAAAACTTACCTTCCCACTTTCGGCAGCCCTGATAGAACTCCCTGTACGGCTGCTAATATCAATACCGGTATGGTAGACTTGCCGTCCGCCAAGAGTTCTGTTGCCAAAATGCGAAGTTATTAAACCGTTTAAAGGCCAGATAAAAGAGGGTGAGGAACCTGTACCGGGAGCAGTACGTGCATTTGGTATAATCAGCTTCTGTCCCACCAATATTCTGCTATTCTCAGAAATACCGTTCGCTTTAGTAATAGACTGTAAGCTAACCCCATATCTCCGGGAAATTTGCCAGAGAGTCTCCCCCTTTTGCACATAATGCACGATATCCTTTACTTCCGATTTTTGCACCGCCGTTGAGGAAGTTATTGTGCCCTGTTGAGCTATTGCAGCCGATGAGGCAGGTATCTTTAATTTTTGGCCAATAGCGAGATGAGTGATGTTTTTCAGCTCATTTAAACTTATAATTTCATGCATCTTCACATCAAATTTTTGAGCTATATTCCAGAGAGAGTCACCCTTGGTAACAATATACTCAATGGTTTGTTTTGTTGTATCTTTACCGCCAATAGCGGGTATTTGTAAGACCTGTCCTACTGACAACTTATTTTTATTATTTAAGTGGTTTACAGCTATTATGCCTTCCATTGAAACACAATATCTCTGGGCGATATTCCACAAAGTATCACCGGGTTTAACGGTATAGTAAACGGTTTCCGGTTCTATCTTCTTACTATCAACCTCGGCAACATTTTGCTGCTTAGCAGCTGTATCTCCCTGAAGGGCTATTTCAGATAATACCTGCTCATCAACTTTTATTTTGAGTCTCTGACCGGGAAAGATATAATCTTTCTGTGAAATATGGTTAAGCTGACAGATCGTCTCCACCGGTAGATGGTATTTCCGAGCAATCATGGAGATATTCTCTCCATATGCCACAATATGTTCTATCACACTAGGTTCAGGCAGCTTTTCCGGACGATTAGCAATTTCTACCGAGGTATTGCTATCCTTATTCCTTAGCGGGATTTTTATAATTTGGCCAATAGACAACCTTTCTTTGCTGTCCAGACTATTAGCTTGAGAAATTTCATTTAAAGAAACCTGATAGTTTTGAGCAATAGTCCATAAACTTTCACCGGGCTTAACCACATAAGTTATTTCATCCACCGTTTCTCTAAATTCCTGATTTAGGCTACTACTGATATCCTTTAAGTTTTCTTTCTCTTCCTGAAAAGATAAGACTGATTGACTGCCACTGTTGCCGGTACAGGGTTCCTCCTCAGTCTTATTATTTCCGTTAAGGGGAATTTTAATTTCCTGCCCTACATATAGAGCATCAGGTCTTCGTAATGTATTGACCCGGGAAAGGTCTTCCAAAGACAGACGATATTGTTGTGCTATATTCCAAAGATTCTCGCCCTTTTTAACTGTATGAACTACAGTATCTTCGGTGCCTTCTAAAATAGGGCTTTGAGCGCCATTCTGAGGGATTTTTAAGAGAATGCCCGGCTGTAGGGTTTCTTTGGTACTCAAGTTATTTGTTTGAGTAATGTCTTGAATTGACAATTGAAATTGCTTGGCGATAGTCCACAAACAATCGCCTTTTTGTACCTGATAATCTATATAATCCTGGGCTAATACCGGGAATGAGAGAGTGGTGAGAAAAAAAATGGTGTGTAAAAGATGTGATATTAGCCGGCTTTTACCAGTAGAAGTATTTTTTTGGAAATACATTCTTCTATAACACCTGCCAATTCTATTGAATTTTCAACCATCAACTATTGGGTTAAAAGAAGAGTTATCCCTATTTGCACAGACCAGGTGAAAAAGGAATGATTTTTATTTTCCTATTATAATATACCCTGTTTGAAAAAAGCAAGTCTTTGTCAAAATAGTTGTTTCATTTTTTTGAAAACAGGTCTACTTAAAAATATAACAGATAGTTATTCTTTCTGCCTTACTCTTTTTTATTACTATAATTCGTAACCTTTTTCACGTAACTGTTCCTCTAAAAATTTATCAATAGCTCCTTTATGAAACCGCCAAACCCTTCCTATTTTAATTGCGGGTATCTTTCCGTCTCTAGCCCATTGATATATCGTTAGAGGTTTAACCTGTAAGTTTTTTGCTACCTGTTTTGCAGTCAGATACTCTGGCATTATTTCCTCCTCACGGTAATAAGGACCGTTTCTTTTTGAAATATTTTCAGATAATCCTGCTAAAATATTTTATAAGAATTTTAAGAGACATAATGCTGTTAATACCTAATTTTATTGTTTTTTTACGGCAATGTCAATTTGCGCTTTATTCTAAAATAGTTTTTTGAAAATCGGTCAATAGTCTTAACACCAGGCCCATCTCTTCCTTATTGCTGATAGTAAAACGAATAAAATTCTTACCCAAGCCGGTGCACTCTTCACCCCAGGCGGGACAGGTGAAAACATTTTTTTCTCTTAAATATTGCCATGCTCTCCTGGTTTTCTCCTCGGTAACAAAATCAGCCAAAACAAAATTGCTCCGGGAAGGGAAAACCTCAATACCTATACCCTTCATTCCCGAAATAAAATATTCCCTGACTAGGGCAATTTCCTGCCATATTTTTTGAAAATAGTCTAAATATTTCAATACTTTACACCCGGCTGCCTCTGCCATTCTGTTCACTCTAAAAACCTGGCAGTAGTGAGCAATTTCATGAATATTTCTGGGAGAAGAGAGGGCAAACCCCAATCTAAATCCGGCTAAACCGAAGTTTTTAGAAAAACTGCGGGAAACAACTAAGTTGGGAAATTCATCTATTAAATCTACTACCGTCTCTCCTAAATATTCATAATTACATTCATCGACCACCACTATGCCGGGAGAATCGTTAAGTATATTAATAATGTCCTCACGCTGAATTGGACTACCGGTGGGATTATTGGGATTGCATATCCAGACTAAACTTGCTTGTTTTAAATCATCCCTGCTGTAGTTCAACTGATAATGATAGCCCTTTAAACAGGGGACTAATTTTTTCTTAAATCCGTTTCGGTTTGCGCTGACTTCATATTGGGAAAAAGTAGGAACGGGGATAAGTATAAGTTTACTGCCAAAGGCTCTGGTAACTGCTTCAATAACTTCATCTGAGCCATTGGCGGGCAAGATATTATCGGCCGGAGTACCGGTATATTCTGCTAATTTAGTTCTCAGAGTGTCGTAATCATCTCCGCTGGGGTACTCATTCATAGAGTGAAGTTCTGCTGACAACTCTTTTAACAAACCCTCCGGCAAGGGGAATTTTAAACTGGAATGCTCTAAATGTATCTCTTTTTTTACCCTATTTTTGCTCACTATTTTTATCTTCGCCTCCTGTAATATAGGAAGTCCACTAAAAGTATATTCTTATCTCGTTCTCTCATATTTGCTCCATCAATCGATGGTAAAGCGCCAGTACCTGGTCGGATACAGTGTCAATACTGTATAGCCGTGCGGTCCTGAAGGCGTTTTGGGATATTTTTTCCCTCAAATCGCGGTGCTGTATTAGATTAGCGAGATGTTTGGCAAAATCAGTTATATCATTCTCCGCCAAAATACCATCAACCCCATCAGTGATTATATCGACAGCGCCAGGTGCTCTCACTGCCAAAACCGGCAATCCGGAAGCCAATGCTTCGATAATTACCATGCCAAAAGTTTCCGAGGTTGAACTGAAAGCGAATATATCGGCAATCTGATAGTAGTTTCCTACCTGTTCCATATCTACCGCTCCAACAAATCTTACCTTTTCAGTCAGGTTTAAGGACTGCACTAAATTTTTAATGTCCTCTAAGGCAGTCCCTTCTCCCACTACCATAAACTGAAAATTGGTGATTTTTTTATCGCGAAGAAGAGCCAGGGCTTTGATTATCTTATCTATATTCTTTTCAAACGATACCCTCCCTACATAGACGATTAATATATCATCGGTGAATAATTTTAATTCTTTTTTTAGTCTTTTTATTTCTTTCTCATCTTTTTTATGGAAGGTATCGATATCAATGGCATTGGGAATTACCATAATTTCTTTGGTTATGCCATATTGTTCGATTAATTCTTTCATGGATTGAGACGGTGTGGTAATTATATCTACCTTATCTGCTAAATTGACTATGATTCTACGTAGTGCTTCATGGGCTATAATGGGGGGGATAGCAGGCACATAATGGCTATAACGTTCATATTGGGTGTGCAGAGTTAATACTTTGGGAATTTTAAGTTTTTCAGCATACATAATTGCCGGCAGACTGAGCACAAAGGGGTGATGAATATGGATAATATCCGGGTCAAATTCACTGATAATCCGGCCTGCCTTAAGGGATAGCGGTATAGCTATGGGATATTTTACTTTTTGCGTTAAATTAATGGAGTGGTATCTGAATATATTATCTTCTTCATCTTTATAATCTTCCACCTTGGGGGCAAAAATATAAGTTTCGTGTCCTTTTCTTTCAAGGGCTTCTTTTAAAGAGACTATACTGCTTACTACTCCATTAATCAGAGGTTTGTAGCAATTAGTAAAAAAAGCAATTTTCATATAATCACCGTAGATTCAAAAGTGATGCCATTAAATTAATTATGAGTTTTTTTGAGTATCCCCCATAATTTTTTCCCAGTTATCCCGTAAAGAGACAACTCTGTTAAAAACCAGCTTATCGGGCTTGGAATCCGGGTCCACACAGAAATACCCTTTGCGCATAAACTGAAATTTTTCACCCGGTGTCACATTCTTTAAACCGGGTTCGACCAGACATTCCTTCAACACTTCCTTTGATTTGGGATTTAATTGTCCGATTAACCCATCATCTCCGGCTTCTTCGGTCTGCTCTTCACCACTATCCAGCAAGAGAGTATCATATAAGCGTACTTCGGCCGGTAGGGCTGATAGGGCTGAGACCCAATGCAGCGTACCCTTTACTCTGCGCATTGCCCCCGGTCGACCGCTTTTGGTTTCCGGGTCATAAGTACAGTGTACTTCCCGGATGGCTCCGGTTTTTTCATCTCGAACGAAACCGACACATTTAATAATATAGGCATTTTTTAATCTGACTTCACGTCCCGGAGACAGGCGGAAATACTTCGCCGGAGGATTATCATGAAAATCTTCTCTTTCAATATAGAGTACCTTGGAAAAAGGAACCTTTCTGGTTCCGGAGGCGGTATCCTCCGGATTATTTTCACAATCCATCTCTTCAATCAAATCATCCGGGTAATTGTCAATAATCAACTTTAAAGGCTCCAGGACAGCCATTACTCTCTGTGCCCTCTTATTTAGATCTTCCCTGATACAATGCTCTAAAAATCGTATATCAACAACACTGTTGGTCTTTGCCACACCGATACGTTCACAGAAATTGCGGATAGCCTCCGGGGTATATCCCCTCCTTCGTAAACCGGAAAGAGTGGGGAGGCGCGGGTCATCCCAGCCGGAAACATACCCATTTTCCACCAGAACTCTCAATCTCCGTTTACTCATCACTGTGTTACTCATATTCAGACGGGCAAATTCAATCTGTTGGGGCGGCTCTACTGCCTGTATATTCTCTAAAACCCAATCATATAAAGGACGGTGGTCTTCAAATTCTAAAGTACAGACCGAATGGGTTATCTTCTCATAATAATCCTCTAAGGGGTGGGCATAGTCATACATGGGATAGATACACCATTTATCGCCGGTTCGGTGATGAGATTCTTTTAAAATTCGGTAAAGAACCGGGTCTCTCATATTTAAATTAGGGGAACTCATATCTATCTTGGCTCTGAGCACCCGTGCGCCATCTTCAAATTTACCTTCTTTCATCCCTTCAAATAACGATAAATTCTCCTCAACAGAGCGGTTACGGTAGGGGCTTTCTTTACCCGGTATGGTAAAGGTCCCTCTGTATTCCCTAATCTCGTCTGTATTTAAATCACAGACATAGGCCTTTCCCCCTTTAATCAGAGTGAGGGCATCCTGATACATCCTGTCAAAATAATCGGAGGCGTAATAGAGACGGTCTTCCCAATCGAAACCTAACCAGTCCACATCATAAATAATAGACTCAATATACTCTATCTCCTCTTTGGTAGGGTTAGTATCATCAAAGCGCAGGTTGCACAGACCATTGTTCTTTTGAGCCAAGCCAAAATTTAAACAGATAGACTTGGCATGTCCGATATGTAAATAGCCATTTGGTTCAGGTGGAAAACGAAGATGTACCCTTCCTCCATACTTATTATTCTTTTTATCTTTATCAATAATGGCTTGAATAAAATTTACCGACTCTGTACTTTTTGATTCTTGAGAAGAGTACATTTGTTCCTTTTTCCTCCTGTTTTGTCTATTTCCCTTCATTCCATCTTAATATTTTAATTATAATTGATTTACTTTCTTTATTAAATTGGGATTGATGGTGCGGTGTTTTTATATTACACTATTTTGGCTAAAATATCTATGCTTAACATAGTGTAAATGAATTTTCCAACCATTTTTTCATTATAGTTTATTTACTGTTTTAGAATAAGAAGGAGGTGTTCGTCATTAGAAAACATATGTATAATCACTGAATTTTATAGAGAATAATACTTTTGTTTCCTATTTAAAAAAGAGGCAAGGGTGGGATATTTTTAATTACGTTAACCCTGCCTCTTTTTTTAAGTTCTTTTTACTTGATATTACCTGATGCAGCCTCCTGTCAACATGTAAACTTTAGCTCAACTCTTCGTATTTAAAAGATACTTTCAACTTTGCTCTAAAAATCAGGTTACCATCAGGGTTCACCTTAATATCCAGCTTATCTACCTCTGCTATTCTGATATCCCGAATAGTTCGGACTGCTGTATCTAAGGCGGTTTTAGCTGCATCTTCCCAAGATTGTTCACTGGTCCCAACTATTTCAATAATCTTGTATACACTCTCCATTTTCTTTCCTCCTTTCCACTTATTAAATTAGTTTACACCGGAATAGCGGTATCAATGGTTTACCGCACCGGACAGACCCCGCTATCACAAGATTCATCTCCGGGGTCGAGTATCTGTTCATCTTTTTCGTATTTGGCTATAAGAGAGGGAATAAAATTGACCATTTCATCTACTCTCCGCTCATATTCCTCTTTACTTATCTCCTCAAAAGGCATCTGAGCATAAAAACTATCATCCAAAGAGACAAAACTGACCGCTACAACGTCATCCCAGTTATTCCACAACCATTCCTCTACTTCTTCCCATTCATTATTGCGTACATGTACCGTAATAGAGGTATTATGATCGCAATACTCTCTTTGAAAGGCCTTATAATTCTCTAATTGTTCAATAGCTGATACATCATTCTTTGTCTTGCCCGGTGGTGCACTGCAGGGGAAAGAGATGACTTTAGTGCGGCAATTCTCTTCCGTCTGTCCATTTTCCGGTTTTATATCATAACCTAACTCCTCGCACACCTTTAACAGCGGGTCAGAGGCATTGATGCGCACCCTCCGGATATAATAGGGGGCGTGCGAGTAGTGCACTCCGCTGGAAACGGTGGGTAATAACGTAATGGTGCCCTCGGGCTTAACGGTAGTAACTAAAAGAGGCGGTTCTACTCCTAATTTTTTAGCATAGAGTTCTGCCTCCCGATGAGCAGCTTCTCTAAGTTTTTTTCGTAAATCAGATTCTTCTTCGGCAGACATATTGGTGGCATTGACCATATCCTGCCATCCGGTTAAACTGCACCCCACCAATCTATCCCTCTTATGTTTAATATCCCACTGGTCCAATTCTAAATCTAAATAGGTCATTCTAAATCCGGCGCGCACCGAAAGACGCTGCGCCCGTAGTAATTCCTCTTCCTCTAACTTCCCTTCTTTAACAAAGCCCATCACATTAACCGTAGTAAGATTGCACATCTGCTCCCTATCCAGCAACACCTCCATGCAGGGATTCGCTCCCTCTAAATTAGGCCTTCTTCGGGCTGCTGCTTCAGCATTCATAAAGCCCGGTTCACCGCTATAGCGCATCTGTTTAACATGCCAGGATAGCTTTTCCCGAGAGGGTTTAGAGGTGTAAAAAATGCTATTATTACTCATCTCACGATGATCAATCTCGGCATTTTTTACCCATTTACCGTCCTTCTGCTCATAGAGGTTATTTTTGGCATTTAAGATATCCTGGTCATCCGGGTCAAACAAGATTACTTCACTTGTTCTCCTTACCCCGCCCACTACTACATTCTGACCGATAATATTGGCAATATCCATACAATCTACCGGTTTTAGTTTTTTCAGTTGGGTAAAACAATTGCTCTTGATAATCTTATCAATTTTATAAAACATCGTCTCCAGACTCTCATAACCGGAAGCTGTTCCCCCGAAGGTCTTTAACACCTCGCCCTTAGGCCTGACCTGGTCATAATTAAAGATAATGGTATCAATCTGGTGGTATTCAGTACGTGACAGAATATTTAAAAATATATCCAGTGCCTGTACCCACCCTTCTTTGCTATCACCTATGACGACATGGGCAGTATTTTTCTTAAAGGTCACACTGGTTAAGTCTTCTCTCTCCTCCTGAGGAACCGGTTTATAGGATTCATGGATAATCTTAACATTAGTCCTTACTTTAGGTAATTTTTCGACATCTGTTTTCAATACTCTGGCTCCTACCCCGGCACCAACCATTAAAAGATAAAATAGGTCTCGGAAGGCGCTAAATCGGTCCAGTACCGTGAAACTGCAGTTAAAATTGGACATGGGGTACTTTAAACTAACTGCAGTGCCCCCTGTCCACAGTGTTCTGCCGGCCAAAAATTGCCTCAGGTGGTAAATATTATCATATAGTTCCTCTGCCTCTTTTTCGGTAGTTCTGACCAGATTACAGTTAAATTCTACTGCTCTCCTGACAGTCTCCCACCAGTATTCTCTCCTCTTTTCTAAGGGGAGCCACCTGGAGTAAGTACGGTAATAGATAAATTGCCCCAACTGTGTAGGGAAAGGATTGGGCAGGTGTTTATATTTACTGATAAACTCATCACTCAACAGCTTATGGTTCTCTCGGACGAGCTCTCTTAACTTATCACGCTGTTGGCGGTAGAGAATGTATATCTTGGCTACATCTTTTCTCTCGCTTGCCATCAATTCTGTTTCTACCTGCTCCTGAATATCGGCAACGGTTACCTTTTTTACGGTCTTTTTTAAATCTTGTTCAATTTTTTTGGCAATACTGACCGAAAGCTCCTGATCTACCCCTTTAATTGTTTCTCTCATGGCTTGGGTAATAGCATTAATAATTTTATTCGGGTCAAAATACTGCACTGTATTGTTTCGTTTAATCACTTTTAACATAAAAACTCCCCACCCTTCCTATTTTGAATTCCTCAGTTAGAATGTAGTTTATATTTTATTCTAACATGATTTGACGTATTAAAACTAAAAAGTTCCACAAAAATCTAAAAATTATTCTTTAGTCTCTCTGCCCTAACGGATCATAGTCAGAATTAAGACGATAAAGAGGAAGGTGCCGATCCTCTGCAGTCCGTTGATAACATAGGTAAAGGCGGCATGGCGCAATACCACAGCCACTATCCCGATCTCCTCTCTATCTGCCAACCCCACCTCTTTCAAGGCCTCGAGCGCCCAGCTGCTGGCATTTAATTCCACCGGCAAAGAGATTAGGGCAAAGATGACCATACCAAAGAGAAGCAACACCCCGGTATAAACCAATAATAAGTTTCTGAAAAAGACCCCCCAGATAAAAACCAGCGGGCTCAACTGCCCGGTAATGGCTAAAATTTTGGCAAATCTATTCCTCATTTCCATAAATTGGAATCCCCGGTTATCCTGAACCGCATGTCCTACTTCATGTGCTACAATACCCAAAGAAGTAACGGATGCCGTCTCAGCAATTTTCTTGCAAAAATTCAATGTTTTATTTTGAGGATTATAAAAATTTGATAATTGCCTTTCGGTTTCGAGTATAGGTATGTCAAGCCCATAAAAAGATAGCAGTGCTTGTGCAGCCTCTCGCCCATTCTTCCCTCTTTTATTTGGTATCTCCAGATAATGGAAATAAATCTTCCTCAGCCGCCATTGAGCCAACCATCCCAGCAAAGCAAAAATGATGAGTAGTAGGTAGATTGGTTTAAATCCTGCCATTATTTCACCTTATTCCCCAAAAGACTATTTAACGGCACTCTCTCCCGCCAGATAGCCGGTACTCCAGCATTCCTGCAAATTATAACCCCCTGAAGGGCCATCAAGATTCAAAATTTCTCCGGCAAAATAAAGATTTTTTATTTTCTTAGAAACCATAGTATTAGGGTCAATCTCTTTCAAAGATATTCCTCCGGCGGTAATTACCGCCCAGGGGAATCCCAATAGCCTGATAGGTGTTAACTCCAGCTCCTTGAAAAGATGCAGCAATCGCTTTCTTTCAGACTTGGTAATATGATCTACTTTTTTCTCCCCTTCTATGGCGGATAATTTTATTATGACCGGTATTAAAGAGGCGGGAAGAAGTTTCACTAAGGAATTTTTAAACATTCGCCCCTTAAACTCCCGAAAATCACGCATAACCCTTTCTTCTAATTTTTGAAAATCGAGTGCCGGTTTTAAATCGAGCAGAAGCTTGACTTTTCCTTTTTCCAGATAATCATTTATGTTTTTACTCATATCCATCACTATGGGACCGCTGATACCAAAATGGGTGAACAATAACTCGCCAAACCGTTCCTCACGTTTTCTCCCATCTAAATATAACTGCAGAGATACATTCTTTAAAGTCAGCCCCTGCACCTCTTTAACCCATCTATCAGCAGTCTCTACCGGATTCAAGGCCGGTTTTGGTTCAATAATAGTATGCCCCAGTGCCTGTGCCCAATGGTAGCCATCACCGGTAGAACCGGTCTGAGGGTATGATTTGCCGCCGGTACAGACTATTATCTTTTTGGCAGAGATTGCACCCGTTGCAGTGCTCACTATAAAATTTTCAGTACCGTCCTTTGCTCTATCTATACCGATAACCTCGGTATTACAGTACACCTTCACCCTTCCCTCAGCTAAGTATCCCATCAATATCTTCAAAATATTCTGCGCATCACCCTCTTTAGGAAAGACCCGGTCTCCCCGTTCTACCTGCCAGACTAACCCTCGTGATTGAAAAAAATTCAGGGTTTCGCTTACTCCGAAATGCTCCAAGGCGCTATATAAAAAACGCCCCTCTTTGCCAAACTTTTCAGCAAATTTTACTTTATCGTACTCATAATTAGTGAGATTGCAGCGACCTTTACCGGTTAGCAATAGTTTTCGCCCTAAAGATTCATTCTTTTCGAAAAGAGCAATCCGGGCTCCCTGCTGAGCAGCCCTACCGGCAGCCATCATTCCCGCAGGACCGCCTCCTATCACGATAACCTCAAAGTAATTGCCTTTTCTGGGGGACTTTTTGTTCTGTTGCGATAATTCCATTACTCCTCTGTCAGTCTCCTTCAGCAATATTCACAAATTTCAAAAATTGATTTTACCTAATCCTCATCAGCTTAAGTAAATCTCAACTGCGGAATAAAACACTTTCTTTTTGAAACATTCCGGCAGCGGCTCTCAAAGCTAAGAAGGCAACCACCATATTGCTTATAACCGTGCCCAGAATGTGTGTTCCATTAACCGTACCCAGCAATAGCTCCTTAAAGACAAAACTATTGTTTAGAATAGGTACCAGAAATAATGGTTTGGCTAACTCTACACCCTGATTGAGAGAAATCATAGCTAAAAAGATAGCACTCATATAAAGGGGGGTAATATAAGTAGAGGCTTCTTTGGTATTACGGGCAAATATACCAATTAAGATGAGCAGAGCACTGGCTAATCCCACCAAAGGTATTAAAATGAGAAAGAAGAGAAAAAATAAGGAAGGGGAATAATGTACTCCCATCACAGAAACTTCTCCAAAGATATAGGCGGGCAGTAAAAAAGCAATGCTAAGGCCAATCAGCCCTAAAAACATACTAACGGCCGAGATGGTCATAACCGTAAAATATTTACCGAGCACAATCTCCAGGCGGTTGAGCTGACTGACCAGCAGAGTCGCCAGGGTACCGCGCTCCTTTTCTCCGGCAGTAATGTCTACCGCGGAATGCATCGCTCCAACAAAGATGAGTATGATTATTAGGTATGGCAAGATTAATCCCAGGATAAAACCGGCTTTTTTATCCTCCGGTGCCAGGTCCATACTCTGCTCTTGAAATGGTTTTATAAAATCATGGCCCAGTCCTATCTTTTTTAGCCTCATTTGGACTATGCCTTTCCGATAGCTTTCTATCAGAGCCAACACTCTTTTTTTCGCTACCAGGGAATGTTGGGCAGTAGAATCGTACTCTATAATGATAGACGGAGGGTCTTTTCTATTATCCTCTGAGTAATCTGTCTCTACACTCTCCGGAACCCGAATAATCAGGTGTATATCACCCTCTATCAATTCCTTCACCCTATTCTCTTCGGTTGGAACTATATTTATATCTTTATCCTGCTCTAACAGATTTACCAGTTCAGGAGCATTTTCTGCCCCTACAATACTGATTAGCGATGATTGGGATTCTGAATTTCTTTCCCCTATTACCGAAAAGTAGCCGATACTCAGGAAAAGGAGAGGATAAAAAATAAGCGGTACCAGTATCGTAGTAATCATGGTTCTGCGGTCCCGAATGGCACCCTGCATCTCCTTTAAATATATTAATCGTACATTCTTCCAGTTCATGGACGAACCCCTGTTTCTACCCGTATCAATTTAAAAAATATCTCCTCCAGCTCTTTTTCCTGAAACCTTTGCTGCAGCTCCTCTAAGCTGCCCTTGGCCAAAATCTCCCCTTTATGGATAATAGCAATCCTATCACATAATCTTTCTGCCTCTTGCATCTGATGCGTAGAAAAGATGATGCATTTCCCCCGGTTTTTAAATTCCTTGATATAGTTCAGTACCACCCGAGCTGTAATGACATCCAGCCCTACGGTAGGTTCATCAAAGATTAAGATAGGCGGGTTATGGATAAGGGCACGGGCGATGGATAATTTCTGCTTCATACCGGTAGAGAGTTTATCTACTCTGACCTCCTGAAAACTTTTCATATCCAAAATCTCAAATATTTCATCCATCCTCATTCTTATCTCCTCATCGGGAAGATTGTTTATTCTGCCGAAGAAGAGTATGGTTTCTTTTGGCGTAAAACGGTCGTAGAGTCCGGTTTCCCCGGAGAGAAAACCGATACTCGCTCTCACCTGATGGGCTTCCTTTATCACATCATAACCATTGACCGACACCTCTCCTACAGTGGGCTTCAGCATAGTGGCTAAAATACGCAGGGTAGTAGTCTTGCCGGCACCGTTAGGTCCTAACAAGCCGAATATTTCACCTTTCCGACAATGCAGATTGATGCCGTTGACCGCCTTAACCTCGCCTCTCTTTTTGTCAAAAAAAATCTTTTTTAAATTATTAACTTCAATCAATACATTGCCTTTCTAACAATTAAGGGAAATGCTCCCCTTAATAATATCTGAGATGCAAACTCCTATGTTGATATAAGAGAAAAAATTATAGACTTGAACAGGATAGTAATCCTGCTACAGTTTATAATTTATGGTTCTTAAAAAATTTTTTCTTACTTTAATGTCTTCCTCTTTTTCTACTCCCTTTGGCGCAAATCCGTCAATGACTCCCAATATACCGCGTCCCTGTTCCGTTTCCGCTACTATCACCTCTACCGGGTTGGCAGTTGCGCAGAAGATTCGGCATACTTCAGCGCATTGCTTCACAGCGTTTAAGACATTGATAGGAAAGGCATTTTCCATAATAATAAGGAAGGCATGGCCTGCTCCTATCTCTCTGATATTAGAAATTGCTATATTCTTTAATTTTTCATCATTACCTTCCGCTCTGATGAGACAGGGACCGGAGGCTTCGTTGAAAGCCAATCCGAATTTAACCCCCGGCACTGAAGAGACCATAATTTCATAAAGATCTTCGGCTGTTTTAATAAAATGAGATTGTCCGAGAATAATATTTACTTCCTCCGGGTAATCTAACTTAATTGTTTTTAACTCCATCTTTATTCTCCTTTTTCCAATTTTGTTATTTTGCGTTTTATCTCTATTCTACACAGAAATAAAACCAAGTTCTACTCTTATTTAATAATTACTGACGGCTTTCGCCTACTATATATAGATGAAACCTTTTAAAATAGGATAGGAAACAGATTTAAGAAATATATTTAAGTTATTTTCCATAGTTATTTTAAAACAGGGTTATCAATTCAGAAGATATCTGCTATAATTTTTATAGAGAGCTATTAGCATTTCCTTCATTAAGAAATTACCACCTTTCTTAAGCTATGTATAACTTATAGTATTCTTCCAAAAAAGATAAAAAGGAAAAAATGAAAGATAAGAAAAAGAGCTGTTTGCAAAGATTAATGATTGGTAATAAAAATACGAGATTGGCATTTATCTCCCTTACTTTGATAGTATTATTCATAACCGTCTCTCTGGCTGCTGAAAGCCCTGACGTCTCAGAATACAGGTATCATGAGCTTACTATCCCCATTCTGACCTATCATAAATTCTGTAGCGGTGAAAGTCCCGATGAATACACCATTAATATTGCTCAATTTCGGGAGCATTTGGATTATCTGAAAAATAATGATTACCGGGTGATTTCCCTCACCCGGCTTTTAGAGTGTATTGAAAATAACTTTTTTCCGGAGAAGCCGGTGGTTATTACCATTGATGACGGCTTCAAGTCGGTATATTCCCTGGCTTTCCCTATCTTAAAAGAATATAACTATCCTGCTACTCTATACCTCTACACTGACTTTGTAGGAAATAATTCCAATCAGTTAACCTGGTCGGAAATAAAAGAAATGATTGCAGAAGGGATAGAGATTGGCTCGCATAGTCTCAGCCATACTAATCTATTAAATATGAAAAAGGGCGAATCCCGCTCCGATTATTTAAACAGAATAAATAAAGAAATTTCTCTCTCTAAGACAATTCTGGAAAGAAATACTGCCAGTCAGGTACTCTCGTTTGCCTACCCTTATGGAGTATACAGTGAAGACATTAAAGTACTGGCAAAAGAAGCAGGGTATAAAGCTCTGCTCAATGTCAATAGTATGAACAATTCTATTCCCATTAACGCTTATGCCTTAAATCGGCAAATTATAGGAAGCGATTGTTCGGTGGCACAATTTCAGGCGATTTTACGGGAAAAGACTTTAGCAGTTAATGATATCTTTCCTCCCGATGGCATTATTATCGATAATCAAAGTTCGACCGTTGGAGCCGTTTTAAATAACCCCGCCAACATTGAACTAAACTCTTTATATATGAGATTAGGCGGCGCCGGTTTGCACTGCACTTATCAACCGGAGCAGAATAAGGTCTCCTTTACCCCTGTCGCTCCAAAACTATTACAGAAACGCACCTGGATTGCCCAGATTACTGCCCGGGACAGCGAGACCGGGCAGCGGCGCAAAGTGGCTTGGCTCTTTACAGTCAGGTAAATTGGAATTGACCTTCCCTGCTTAACTATTTAAACTCGGCATCATCTAATTTTTTTACCATCTCTATAAAACTATCTATCCAATCAGCGGAAAAGTTTATTCCTTTTTTAGTAGGAACATACTCATCTTTATCCTTCAGCTTTATATAGGTCCTTATATCTACCCTGGGTTTCCCTCTAAATTCCCCCACGGATAGAACCAGCCGTGAGTTATCTGTAATATCTACCGTTCCGATTTCTTTCATATACTGCTTCCTTTTCCTTTCTCTGTTTGTAGTCCATTTTTTCCCGACTATGCATCCAGCATACTGTCCCGTTCCGCAAGATGGTAGGGATCAATAAATAATATTTTTTTGTCGGGATTTTCCCCTTCAATCCTCTTCCTCTCTTCTCTAAAGTCGGAAGAAATGATAATATCCAAGGGTTCGATTTTTTGAGCATAATTCAAAACATTCTCATGAGGGACCTCGGGAGTAATAAGAAAACATTTTCCGATATTACCTCGCCTTAAATGCTTTTCTACGCCATGAAGATGCACCATCCCCACCTTGGGCAGATGGGAAAGAAGAATATGCTGACCTGCACTCCGGTTGGCAGCCATATCGAATCGACACCTCTTCTTTTTTTTCTTACTTCTCATACTGGAATTTTATTCTAAATACTTTGTTTTTTAAAACAAAGTATTAATTATCATAGTGTACCGTCTTAATGAAAAAACCTCTGGGGAAATGCCGCAGCAACAGACCCTCATCCGGCTGCCCTATTTCATATTGTAAACCCACAATATCGGTATTTTCTACGTCACAGGAGGTAGTAAAGTGCCTCTGTATAAACTGCCCCAGATAGGGACTGGTAAAATTGGAAACCAACAGAGCGATGATAATATTTAAAATACTTACCATACCGGTAGAGAAGAGCAGCACCATGAAAATCAAGGCGGCAGTCAAATTGGCAATGGCTATATCCGTTCCGCAACGTCTGTGAATGGCTAAGTCACAATGGCCCTGCTTTAGCAGATTTAAGCCGCGGGTGGCCGCCTCCTCCACCACTCCGGGATCCTGAATACCGGAAATATAGAAACCATTCTCCTGAGATAAGCCGGAGATGTTTAAGGGACGTCCTACCGATTGCTCTATTATATTTATAGTAGCATGTTCAATGGCATGATTCCTTCTGATGTTTTTACTGCGGGCAATTTTCCAGATCTGACCGGGGACGGTAATTAAGGTTATCAATGAATATGCCGTAAATCTATAAGGCAAAAATATTAAAGCTGCAATAAAAAAGAAGAAAACAGGCATTAGGAAAAAATATAGTAATGGTAATAGGAACATATTTATCGACTTCTTTCTTCTTGTCTTTTCTGTTACTAATTATTCTTAATCTTACTTACTCATTATAGATTACGGCTCTTCATAAACCGGCCCAAAATCATTAACCATATTAAGGGCAAAATAAAAAACTGTCAAGCATCCTATCTTATTAGCTTATTAAAAAGGAAACCGATATTGGGTAAGGCCTAAATCTCTCTGAACAGATAAAATTTCTTTTTGCAAACTCTTATTGAGCGGTACCCCTTTATCCTTTCTTTCCAGCCAGAACAGATATTCTTTCTCACCGGCAGTGTAAATTCTATCCGCCCCCGGTGCTTTTTTAGAGGCACGTAACATTCTCAGAATATCACCGGCCGTCTTCTGAAATGATTCCAACTCAATAAAAGAAGAGATATTGATAGCTATAAAGAAATGACCCAGATTGATAGGAACCTGTTTACCGTCTTCTATACCGGAAAGCATCTTCAAAAATTTGCTTGCTGTAAAAGCGGCTGACAGTATTTCTACCACTGTGGCATACCCATATCCTTTATAACCGGCTGTCTCTACTCCTATTCCTCCCAGAGGGGTTAACGCCGCCTCCCCCTTCACTAAATCTTCCAATATTTCCTGAGGATTTGTTTTGGCTTTACCGTCACTTCCGATAACCCAGCCCTCAGGAATTTCTTTTCCCTCTCTGGCATATAACTCAATTCTGCCCCTTTGAACCATGGAAGTAGAAAAATCCAAATAGAATGGAAACTCTTCATCGGTCGGTAGGGCAAAGGTCAGGGCATTGGTGCCCAGCATACCTTCCACTCCGAAAGTAGGAGCCACCGAGGGTCTGGCATTAGAACCATTGATGCCCACCATCCCCTTTTCAGCCGCCATCAGGGCATAATAGCCAGCAATACCGTAATGGGTAGAATTTTTCACTGCCACCATACCCATGCCCAATTGAGACGCCTTATTTATTGCTATTTCCATTGATTTATGAGCGATAACCTGTCCCATGCCGTTATGCCCATCGACCACTGCCGTAGTGGGACCTTCTTTTACTACTTCAAAATTAGTAACCGGGGATTGTATTCCGGCTTTTATCCTATCATAATAAATCGGCTTAAAACGGCTGATTCCATGAGAATCAATGCCTCGCTTATCGGCGGTAATGAGAACATTGGCACATATTCGGGCATCTTCTTCAGGAACCCCGATGCCCATAAAACTATCCATCATAAAATTTTCTAAGGTATCAAAACTTACCCATACCACATCTTCCTTCATCGAGCATCCCCTTCTCTTTATTTTTTGATTATAAATAACTATAACAAAAGCCGGATGAGGTTGCAAAAAAGTTTCGCTGTTTCTGGTTCTCAGTTTATAGTTTTCGATTGCAGAAATACCGGTTACTAATCATCATCTATCGGTTTTCAATAATTAAAGATGTGGAAAAATGAGCTGTAAGAGCCAAAAGTTTTCAACTGTCAGTCTTCCATAAAAGATAAAGGCAGTCATGCATTGTACAAGAAATATAAAAATTTTACAGAACTTTCTTCCTCCAGTCATTATAAACACTCCATTTAATTAATATTTTTAAAGGAAAGTGTTTATTGGAAAAATTATATTTTCTGTTTAGTATTATGTTTTTTATTATTTTGAGATTTGGATAGCAAGGATTGTCTGAAAGTTTTCAAATATTTTACTAATTCCTAGAAAATAAACATAAATAAAGATACCCCATCGGTTTTTTATTCCAATGGGGTATCTTCTTTAATTTAGTTAAGAAACGTCTGTTATGCTCAACATTCAAAAGTGTTTTTCTAACGCTCCTAGTTTACTTTATTACCGGTATGCCACTTCGTGAAATTCCCTTACCCGTATTACCACTTTTTTTGATAGGTATTGCTATTACTCCGGCTGGAGTTCCTGCATCTCCACTATTATTATAAAGATTATGTGCTTGGGTATAATTGAATGTTCCATAACTATTATCGGTGGCTTTCCATATAGCACCCTGTATATATCTATAATCGCTTACTGCAGGATGTTCCCTTGCTTTCTCTAATATTGCCCATACCTTTTCAATCTTACCCGGAGTATAGTGTCCACCGAAAACATCTGCGGGAATACTTGCAGTTTCTGCCGGATACAACAGAACATCATACTCGATACCTGAACTAATAGGCATATTCAGAGTAACACACCAACCGATATCTTTGCCAAGAATGGTATGGGTATAACCCTCTGCAGTTAATTTAACGACTCTGAAGTATGTTTGACCGGTTCTCTTTATTTCTAATTTTCCCGCTACACCAGTATGATTCTTTACATAAGATAGTAGAGCTCGATCTTCAATTAATATATGCTGGACACCCTTTTCTTGCGCAAAATGTGCAGTCAACAAAACATCTTCTGGGGGCATAGTGTAATTGAAATTAGCCTGTTTACTTATTTCAGCTCCATCCTTGGTCCAATTTACAAAAAAGTAACCATTGCTAGCTTGAGCACTAACCGGAACAACGGTACCTTCCTCATAATTTCCGTCTCCAGAAGTAGTACCGCCCCCAATAGGAGAAGACTCAGTTGTTAGATTATATTTTGCCGGTGCCGGATCCATAGTAACTGTGGCAGTATCATTATCGGTGACGTTTTGATCGTTAGTTACGGTAGCAACGTTTACTAATGTCCCTGCTTCCAGTTCTTCCTGAGTAACTGTGTGTTCTTTGGTACCGGTAGTAGTTGCACCAGGAGCAAGTGTGGTTGCACCTAGATTAATATTGCCTAACTTATCATCATTTACCTTGACATTGGTCAGTTTTACACCGCCGGTATTCTCTACCTTATAGGTGTAGGTAACTTTTTGACCGGCTGCTGTGACGGTAGTCGGACTGGCAGTCTTAGTGATCTTTACTGCTGGTGGTTCATAGGTATTGGCAAAGATAACTTCAATATTTTGGCCATTGTTTTCGAGTTGTGCTGTGCCGATACGACCACTGGTAGGAGCTGCTTCACCGACTTGAACCGTAGTAGACCATCCCTCACCGGGATCTGTCTCAGTGATGGTGTAGCTGCCCATGGCTAAACCGGTAAGATTTTTACTGTAATTACCTTCATCCGGAAGCACGAAGTCTTTGCTGTAATTATTGGGTCCGGTAACGGTAAATTCAAATTGACCATCTTCAACCGGAGTGCATTCTGACTGTGTTCCACCTCTTAGAAGCATATTGCAATCATTATCTACTACTTTAGTGATGGTTAAAGACCCTACTCTGGGACTCGGAGTCGGACCGCCACCACCTCCGGTAGCTCCGGGGGAAGGTGTGCAGCAGTTCCATTCACAGATTAAGTCTACCAGGTCTTCATACTGGTCATCACAGTATTCACCGAAGTCGATATGTGCCATTATAGCCGGAATATCTACTTTGTTGACATCTTTGGCAATCTTCTCTACCAGGTTGTAGATGCTGGCATTGGTGAGCTTGCCGAAACATCTGTACCAGTCATTGTAGCAATTGTTAATCTTTTCGATTACCAGGGCTAAGGCGGTTGAGGTACAATCGGGGATACCGGCATCTAGGCCTATGCCTTCTATTTTTTGGGCTACATCTTTTACCAATAAGTTATTATCTGTTTTATGGGTTTCGGGGTCGGCACAGTAGGCGGTAATGATGTATAGTCCGGGTTTGACATCTTCGAATTGGTAGTTACCGTCTTCATCGGTGATGGTGGTATCCAGTATCCTTCTGCAGGATCCTCTCTGGGCGGATTTTAATTCTACTACGGCGTTGGCTATTATGGCCCAGTCTTCTGTCTCATCGCAATCACCAACTACCGGTACTTCTCCTGATAGATCACATGCACAGAGTACGGGTAATTTGATCTGACCGCTGATGGTTCTAACATCTTCGGTGGCACCGGGTGAGGGGATAACACTGTTACAGCCGGCAAATATCAGTATAGTCAACGCAAGTAAGACAAAAGGTAAATAAATGCGTAGTTTTTTCATTTGGAAAACTCCTTTTCATTATTTATATTTTTTAATACCTTTTTTACCAAGTGTTACTAAGAAAGCAAAAACCCCAGTGGAGAACCCATGGGGTAAATATAAATAATAAAAAGTCGGTAGTCTGGCAGTCGTAGTCTGCACCGCTGATTGTCTGTCTCTAGTAACAGACCTTAGACCCAGAACTTTGCGTCCTGTCCTTTCGGGCAGTTTACCTTTTTCAACTTTTTATTTCTCATGCGATAGGCATCACCCTTTTCAATATATATTTATATAAAAATTTAAGCTAAAACAATATAGCTAAGTTGATGAGTAGATTTTTATACTCCATACTATCATTATTCCACATAAAATAATTTTTAGACATTGTTTTGGGAAATAATTGGGATTATTTTTTAAGTAACCATACTATCGGGCAACTATAATACCATACTTGTCAAAATATTTCAACCAATAAATATTATTTTTTTCCTGCTAATTTGCGCTGCGCTTCTTTGACCCAGTAATCGGCTTTAGCATTGCCCGGTTCTAAGTTCAGTACCTGCGTGTAATTGTTGATGGCTTGCTGATAATCACCAGCATCAAAATAGACTCTTCCCAACCAGTAGTAGGCATCAATAAATTTGGGATTCAATCTCACTGCCTGCCGATAAGAGTCGATAGCACGGCTGTAGTTTCTTTTCTCGTATTCGTTATAACCCTGTTCATACCAGCTATAGGCTTCTTTACCGTATTTCAGAGAGGCCTCCACCTTATCATGAAAGTATTGTGCCCGGGGGTAGAAACGGTCTAATTCCAAAACTCTGTCCCAATAGTACAGGGAGTTTTCCAAATCATCGATTTCATAAAAAACCCTGGCAGCCCAGTAATTGGAATCGATATAATCAGGATATTCCTTAATGGAATTCAGAAAATAGATGAGACTCTGGTCATAGTCGCCATCCTCATAGGAATTATAGCCCAAACGGTAATAGGCATGAGCCAGATTCTGTTTTACCTGGGGGGAGGACAAATCTGTCCTCTCAATTAGACTCAGGTATCTGTTCCATTGTTCCGCTTCTCTGTAATACCAGTTGGTATGCTGAAACATGAGAGCCAGATAGTAGTGTGCTTCCACAAAATCAGGGTCAATTGCTATAGCTTCTTCTGCCAGTTCAATAGCTTCGGCCCACAGTTTTCTCCCCGGGTAGTTGGCACCCTGATAGGCAGCCAGCGCTTCTTCCATTTTTTCCGTTGCTTCCTGCAGCAACTCTACTGCTTCCGGCGCAGCATCACTATAGATTTGTATTCCTTGAGCTGAACCGCTCAAAATAGCCGACTGAAAAAATAAAATCAAGACCAGTATGATCAGAGAACACTTGACAGACAATCTCTTGCCGTTCATTTCCATTACCCTCCTTAAACTACTTCGATATGTTACTTGCTAATATTTATTATACTAAAATAAACTGAAAATGTTAAATGCTATGGTCTTTTTTTAAAAGCGAAAGGTAGTTATCCCTTACCCTTTCAAAACTTGGTAAGTAATCGGCACTCACTGAGCTGGCTCGCGGTGGATTTAAGTTTAAAAAATTTAATCTTTTACCGTCTTTGCTTATAGAAAAATCAAGATGAGGACCGGTAGCCAAACCTGTAGCACCGACATAGCCGATTATTTCGCCCTGCTCCACTCGTTTCCCCGCTTTTAATCCCTGGGCAAATTTGGAGAGATGGCCGTATCCGGTTACATAACCATTGGGATGCCTGACCTCTATGTAGTTTCCATAACCGCTATCATAGCGCTTAGTAATAACGGTACCGGCCCCTACTGTTACAACGGGCGTGCCGGTAGGTGCGGCATAGTCTATGGCCAGATGGGGACGCCAGATTCTTAAAATAGGATGATACCGATTTTCCGTATACCCTGAGCTTATATATTTGTAGTTGAGCGGTGCCTTTAAAAACGCCTTTCTCAGACAATGGCCATCGGGAGTATAGTAGTCGCTATTTCCGTTAGGGTCTTCAAAAAGGATAGCGGTATGAGTACTGAGTAGTTCCCCTTCATACACCGCTGCCAGTATATCACCCCAACGGTAAAAATCCCCCCGGTATTGTCTTTCTACCAATATTTTATAAGAGTCGCCATTCTGGCATTCGGTCAGGAAGTCTATATCCCAAGCAAAAATTTCCGCCAGTTGAACTGCCAATTGTCCGGAATTATCATATTTCATCATCGCCTGATAGAGTGAGCTCTCAATTCTCCCTTCCATACAAACAATTTCCCGGAATATCTCCTCTTTGCTGACCTCAATGGCACTTAGTTCATTAGCGGGAATCTTGATATAATAAGCATCTAAACTATTGGGCTGATAGTCGAATTGCACAATTTCCCCCTCACTATTACAATGAACAGTAAATCTTACCCCTTCATTTAAACGACCGATATCGACTACCGATTTCACTTTTTCCCCTAAATCTAATATTTCATGAGGACTAATCCCCTCTTTAACTAAAAGCTCATAGAGTGTTTGCCCGGAGTTAAGCTTACCGGATATTTTTTTTATGGATTCTTCTCTTCTGCCTGAGCCCTGATAGGCCAGTGCCAATCTCTCTGAATCCAATTGCTCCAAACCCATTGTCAGGCTGCCGGCTTCATCCCTATATTCTCCTGCCGGGTCTTTAAAACTCTCTTTTTTCAGTCCTTCGGTGTTTCTCCCTTCCGGCTCAGCCATTTTGTTAACAATTCGGTTATTATTCTGTTCGCTTTCTACTTCCACTGCCGGTACCGGGGTTGTGCCGGTGGTATTGGTGGTATTGTAGAACAGCTTGACTCCTGCCAGAGCTAAAATTAGAACTGCAATAAAAGATACTTCCTTTTTATAATTAAGAATGTTTTTAAAATTAAATAATCTTCGGGCCTTTTTTATTTCTTTTTTCTTTTTGTTAGTAGTACGGTTAAAGTAATGGATATTATATTTTTTAATGGACAAGCAGCTTTCTCCTTATCCTATTTTTCAATTATTTATTTCAGGATAGAGACTAAAGACTCTTTTTCAGTTTTATCCTATTATAGTATGGAATTCATTTTTAGTGCCATATATTTTTGCTGCTATTTTTAGCTAAATTAAAAAAACTCAATCAGCTATGGATTTTGGCCGATAAAAAAATATCTTAATAATATTCTATTTTACCCGGCTTACTTTTCTAAATTAGTATAGGCATTTAGAAAATAGCGGTCGGTCATGGAAGCCAGATAGTCTATCACTACCTCTTCCGGGGAATAATCACTAAGATACTTGCTCCCCCGGTCCTCTCCTCTGTTCCAAATCCATTCTTGAAAAACAATGGAATTATAGTTGCCCTTTTTGATATCCTTTCTGAAATGCTCAAACAAAAAGAAGAAGGCTTCTCTGATTTTCCCTCTTTCTCTTTTCAGTATTTTATTTTCGTATATCACTTCCAGATTAAAATTCTTCAGCTGAAAGACACATTGGGCAATAGATGGGGAATATTTTATTTCATTCCGTCCATAGGATTGGAAAATGATATCCTGCACCAGGGTATTGATTATTTCACTATTATTCTCACCCAAGGTCTTTTTAACTTTGCCCGGCATATCTTTCTTTTTTATCAATCCGATACGTACTGCATCTTCAAAATCCTGACCGATATAAGAAATAGAATCGGTAATGCGGACCAGACATCCTTCTAAGGTGCCCGGAAAGGTAAGTGCATGTTCTCCCTCTTTTTTTCGCCTGATGTAGTCCTGAATATCCTCTTCAGATTTATTCTTTACCGGCTGCACGCTTACTTCATTGACCTCACCGTCGTGAGAAATAATCCCATCCCGGACCTGAAAGGTTAAATTCATTCCCCTGTTGGCATCGGAGAGCACATCCACCACCCTTAAGCTATGTATATTATGGAAGAAGGGACTGAGTTTGTGTTCCAGTGCAATCTCCTGTAAAAATCTTTCCCCATCATGGCCGAAGGGGGAATGCCCCAAGTCGTGCCCTAAGGCAATGGCCTCTATCAGATCTAAATTTAATCCTAAAACTTTGCCGATGGAGCGGGCAATCTGAGAAACCTGTAAGGTATGGATGCTGCGATTGGCTAACTGTTCATCAAAACTGGCGGCATTGTAAATTACCTGAGTCTTGCCTATATAGCGTCGGAAGGAACCGGAATAGAGAATATGGTCACGGTCCCGGGCAAAGGGACCTCGCAAGGGATGTTCTATAGGTATCTTGCGATGAGCATCACAATTTTTAGCAGCGAAGGGGGAAAGATTGCTATCTTCTTTTTGCAGAATCTCCATTTGAAATTTTTTTTCATCCATCTATATCACCACAATAAACCTTTATTCACAATAAAAATTCAAAATAAGTAATAAATAACCGGACACTATTTGTGAAGTGTTAAGAAGTATTTAGTAGTATTCTATATGATTAGAAGGGAAACCTCAAGAGAAGACGGGGTTCGTTACTCTAAAAAGACAGATAGGGGACACTCTGAACATCTGGGATTATTCTTCAGACAGTAATCTTTGCCTACCATGACCAACTGGGCATGAAATTCATTGTATAGGCTTACCTGGGGCGGCAGGTAGGTCATAAAAAAGTGCTGAACCCGGTCATAACCATCTTTGCCGGTAAAATAGCCATGCCGCTGAAAGATCCGGCAAGTATAAGCATCGACCACAAAGACAGGTTTTTCACCGGCATAGAGTAAAATGCTGTCAGCAGTCTCCGGTCCAATACCATTTACCTTGAGCAATTCTTTTCTCAAAGCCCTCCAATCACCACTGAACAGCTCTTTCAGTGAGCCTCCATATTGAGAGCGGAGAAACCTGATAAAATTCTTCAGCCGCCTGGCTTTAAGATTATAGTATCCGCTGGAGCGGATTAATTCTGCCAGGCACTCCTCTTTAATATGAAAAAGGGCTGATACATTGAGCAGCCCTTCTCTTTTTAAATTCTCTATTGCCTTCACTACATTCTGCCAGTTGGTATTCTGGGTCAGGATTGCGCCGATTATGATTTCTAATTTTGTTTCAGCGGGCCACCAATGTAAAGGACCATAAAATTGCAGCAGCTTCCGGTGTATAGACCGGAGCCGGTCGCTGATATCCTGTTCTTTCATAATCTGCTATCTTTATGAGTTATAGAAATCAGCTAAATGCACATTTTCCAGAAAAGCAACCAGTAATTGTATACTAGCTTCCAAATCATCTATACGGCACATTTCTACTACAGAATGGATATAGCGGGAAGGTACGGAAATACCGCCGGTAATCACCCCGCTGCGGGTCTTCTGTATGGCACCGGCGTCAGTTCCGCCTCTTTCCATAACATCCATCTGGTATTTGATATTATATTTTTCCGCCAATTCTTTTAAAAAGAGGTACATTCCGCGGTGGGCAATCATAGAAGAGTTCATTACCGCAATGGCTGTCCCTTTTCCCAAAGCACATACCTTTTCTTCTTCTTTAATGCCCGGGGTATCCATGGCTACAGTCACATCGAGCGCTATGCCGAAGTCCGGTTCAACGGCATAGGATGAGGTTATGGCGCCTCTTAATCCTACCTCCTCCTGAGAAGTGGCAACCGCATAAATATCTACTTTATGCTCTTTTACCCTGCGCACCGCCTCGATGAGGACATAGACCCCCGCTCTATTATCCAGAGCTAAAGAGGTTACCGCCTGCTCATTGAGCTGAACAAAATCCCTATCAAAAGTAATGGCATCTCCCGGCTGAATGATAGCTTCTACCTCTTCCTTGCTTAAGCCGACATCTATAAAAAAGTCTTTCATATTGGGCGCTTTCTTTAGCTCCTCATCGCTTAAGACATGGATGGGTTTAGTGCCGATTACCCCGATGGTCTTTTTCTTTCCATGCACGATTACCCTCTGGGCAACCAATGTTTTAGGGTCAAAGCCCCCCACTTTGGCAAAACGGATAAATCCGTTCTGATCAATAGACTTTACCAGAAAGCCGATCTGGTCCATATGGGCTGCCAACATAACCCTTTTCGGCTTAACACCCTCTTCTGCGGTGGTGGCTTTTTTTAGAGCAATAACATTCCCCAGGCGGTCCAGATCTACCTTATCACAAATTTCCTTAAGTTCTTCCTGCACCAGTTCGGTTATCTGATTTTCATAACCGGAAATACCGGGAGCTTCACAGAGTCTCTTTAATAATTGCATTTTCTTCTCCTCTCTTTTCTTCCCCATCTTTCCAATATTTACTAATTTATTCTAATCTTTTTATTACCTTTTTATTACTTTTATTAATATAACCCTATCTGTAGAAAATTATATTAAAAATTATCTATCAACTATCTATTCTTTCTTATTCTCTGCTTTTTGAAAGGCCTCTTTTAATATAGTAAGTACCCTTAATGGGTCTTCTACATATATCTTGGAACCGGCCAGTATATCCACAAAGCCTAATTCACTTTTATAACGGGGGACGATATGGCGATGGAGGTGCTTAACACTCGCACCGGAACTTTCTCCTAAATTGTAACCGATATTGAATCCCTGAGGATGGTACAATTTTTTTAAAATATTTACGGCTAAAACAGTGAGCCGGTGCATCTCCGATACCTCTTCCCCGGATAATTCCGTTAGATCTTCAATATGCCGATTGGGAAAAATCATCAGATGACCCGGATTGTAGGGATAAATATTTAAGGTAATAGTCATCAAATCGTTATGAAAGACTGTAGAGTCGACCACTCTTTTGTCGTGAGCCGTAATGGCACATAAGATGCAGTCAACCTCCGGCCGTTTTCCTCGGACATAATTTATTTTGGAAGGAATAAAGAGATGTCTTTTCATTGATTTACACAAATTTAAAACTAAATTATATTTATATTTTCCTAAAACTTATCAGCAACAACCAGGCAATCATTTTCTAATACAGGTATCGTCTTATACAAATTTTTTTGGGCACAAAAAACAAGGTCTTTTGCAAACCCTTTTTCTTTGAGTTTTTTGCCCCAAACACTGGTCTCCAGAACTTTTATTAAATCATCATCGTCTTTAAATTTCCGGTATAAAAAATATGCAATCTGTCCATCATCATTGAAAAAAAGAGGTGGGGTTTTTCCATTGTTTCTATTTTCGATTAAATATTTCATCATGCCCGCACACACAGTATCTTCTAAAGAAATATTCCCTCTGTCACCTGCGCAGACCATAAGAATGTCTTTATTGTAGTTTTGACAATAACTGACAACAGCTCCTATATTTAAAAAACAACCTATAATAATCTTGGCTGCCTTTCTCGTCAATTGAAGTGCCTTGGTTCCATTAGTGGTTGACAAAATAATTATTTTACTCTTAATATGTTTACCAATATATTCGAGGGGGGAATTCCCAAGATAAAATCCCGGTAGTTTCAATCCATTCCTTTCTCCACATAATAACACTTGTTCGGAACACAGGTCTTCAGATACCTTGATAGCCTTTTCAATTGAATATACCGGTATTACACTGTTGGCGCCTTCTGATAATGCAGTAACAATGGTGCTGCTTGCCCTTAATATATCAATAATAACGACCAGATGATTACTTATATCCTTGTCCAATATTTCATCAGGTAATAAAGCTATCTCGACATTCATCTGTAAAATCCTAAAAAATATTTTCTTAGTTTTTTAGTGCTGTTTTCTATTTTATGCGCCAAATTTATCTAACTTTAAGGCATTAGCCAACATTAAAGGCATGGCATCGGTGGATGGAAATCTTCCCAGCCCACCTTTTACAAATTCCTTTTCACTAAAATGCCTAACCTCATCGACCCGAATATAACGGGAGTAGAGCAGGAATGGATTAGGGTGCCAGCTATGCCCGGCAAGTGCCGCCGGTGTAGAATGGTCTCCGGTAATCACCAATACCTCCGGGTTCAATTCCAGCAAGGCCGGTATATACTGATCGGCCTCTTCAATAATCTTTACCTTCGCTGCAAAGTTCCCGTCTTCACCATAAGTATCGGTCTTTTTGATATGGAGGTAAAAGAAATCATGGTTTTGGAAGTTGTCCCGTAAAGTGACGAATTCATCGGCAATAGTTTCACCTGTTTCCAATATACTCATACCCACTAACCGGGCTAAACCACGATACATGGGATAGGCGGCAATAGCCGCAGGATTTAATTTGTATAACTCCTGCAAAGAGGGTAAGTTGGGATGCTTGGCAATTCCTCTTAACAGAATAGCATTGGCAGGATGCTCTTCTTTGAGAACTTCCAGACATCGGACTATAAATTTATTTATTATGTGTACACTCTTTTCACTCTCCGCTCTTAAGGATTCAGCATATTTTATTTTTTTTCCATCGAGTTGGGGGTCGGCATCGGTGATTCCGTCTTCCAATCCTTCTCCGCGGAAGACCACTACAAAACGGTGCTCCTTACCCGGTTTAATTATGACCTTTGTCTTATCGATTTCGGTGATTTCTTTTTGCAACAGAGCACATAATTGCTCATTCGTTTCGGTAGAGATACGGCCTGCTCTACGGTCCGTGATAATGCCGTCCGTATCAATGGTAGCAAAATTACCCCGGCAGGCCAGGTCATCACAGGTCAGCTCCAGCCCTATACCCAGAGCTTCTAAAACGCCTCTGCCTATCTGATACTTAATGGGATCATAGCCAAAGAGAGAAAGATGTGCCGGTCCGCTGCCCGGTGTTATACCGCGCGAAATGGGATCGGTTAAACCGCAGACAGAGCGTGCCGCTAATTGATCCAAATTTGGAATATGCGCCGCATCTAAAGCGGTCTTCCCCCCCGCATTGGGCAGGTCGCCCAGACCATCTAATACTACCAATACAATCTTAGAATCAGTCTTGGCAGAAAGCTCTTTTAAAATGTTTTCTTCTACCATAAGAAAATTCTCCTTACAGTCTAATGAAATCTTTAGTTCTATGGGGAAATCAGACTCTGCAGTCTTTCTCTCAGAAAGGTGTTCCTTTGCACTGTTTTATCATTTTTGATAGCAATCCACAACGCCTTCATAGTACCCACCATAACTACCAGCCTTTTGGCTCTGGTAATGGCAGTATACAACAAATTTCGTTGCAATAACAGAAAATGTTGGGTCAAAAGCGGAATAACAACGGCAGGATATTCACTGCCCTGGCTTTTGTGTACGGTGATAGCATAAGCCAGCACTATCTCATTCAATTCAGAGAAATCATATTCCACCAGACGGCGGTAGAAAAGTACCTTGACTATCTGTTCTTCATGGTCGATCTCTTTAATACTGCCTATGTCCCCATTAAAGACCTCTTTATCATAATTATTGCGAATCTGCATCACTTTGTCATTAATTTTAAATTGCTGATGGCCGTATTTTAAACTCTTTCCGGCAGGATTCAAGGCATTTCGGAGCATGCTATTCAATTGATCTGCTCCTACAGCGCTCTTATACATGGGGGTTAAAATCTGTATGTCCTGTATAGGGTCAAAACCATAGGTTTGCGGAAGACGATAGGTGCAAAGCTGCACTATCTTTTGAGCGGCAAGTTCGGGATTTTCCTCTTTCAGAAAGTAAAAATCCCGTTCCTGTTTACTCTTTAAAATAGGGAATTCACCTTTGTTGATACGGTGTGCGTTTACGATAATCAGACTTTTGGCTTTCTGCCGAAAGATACGGGTCAGCCGAATCACCGGTATTACCTCAGAATCGATCAAATCTTTCAATAAATTGCCGGGTCCGACTGAGGGTAACTGGTCTATATCGCCGATTAAAATCAAAAAGGTACCTTCGGTAACCGCCTTCAAGAGACTTTGCATTAAAAGAACATCTATCATAGAAACTTCATCCAAAATAACCACATCAGTCCTGAGGGGATTCTGTTCATTTTTGGTAAAGCGTTTTTCTTTGGGATTGTAAGCCAATAGCCGATGAATAGTGCGGGCTGACCGACGGGTTGCTTCGCTCAGCTTTTTGGCCGCCCTGCCGGTAGGCGCTGCCAGCATAATCTTTAAGCCCAGTTCTTCAAATAATTCTATTAAACCGATAGTGGTGGTGGTCTTTCCGGTACCGGGACCACCGGTAAGGATTAAAACCCGGTGCAGTAAAACCTCTTTCATGGCTTGCTTTTGTTCTTCAGCAAAATCAATCTTATATTTTTTTTCCAGCTCTGCTATCTTCTCCTCGATATTGAGCTGGGCCAATTGCTGAGGGAAACGAATAAGGCTGATAATTTTCTGACTTATTTCCTCCTCAGCATTAAAATAGGCCGGCAGCCAGACCTGTTTCTGCAGTATTATTATCTCTTTACTGTTATTTAATAGGGCAAATTCTTTTTCTACCGGCTCTTCGTTGGTATCCAGTAATTCAGCAGCCATCTGCCGTAAGTCATCCTCATAGACGAAACAATGGCCCTGCTTGGCATGTTCCTCTAAACAGTATTTTATACCTGCTCTTATTCGGGCCGGTGAATCACTGCTAATGCCTAAGTTTTGAGCGATTTTATCAGCAATTTTAAAACCAATCCCGAAGATATCATCGATCATACAGTAGGGATTCTCTTTTAACTTCTCAATCGCCTTGTTACCGTACTCTTTAAATATTTTTACGGCATAGCCGGTAGTGACCTGATAGGATTGCAGAAAAAGCATAACCCTTTTAATCTCTTTCTGTTCCTGCCAGGATTTTTTAATTAATTCAATCCTTTTTTGGGCGATTCCCTCTACCTCGTTGAGTCTATCCGGGTAATCCTCAATTATTTCTAAGGTTTTTTCTCCGAAATGGTCAACTATTCTGTTAGCGGTAGCCGGCCCCACCCCTTTAATCAGCCCTGAACCGAGATAACGCCGTACACCTTCTAAGGTAGTGGGTAAAATTATCTGATAATCATCAAAGTTGAACTGCAGCCCATAGCGTGGGTCTACACTCCATTTTCCCTTAAATTGATAGGTCTCACCAACACTAATGGCAGCAATTTTGCCTACCACTACCATTTCTTTCTTTTCCGGCTCCAGCATATCTATGCGGGCAATCACAAAACCATCAGACTCATTCTGGTAGACTAATCTTTTTACGGTCCCTTTGATCAGGACTTCTTCTTCTTTTAATTCTGTTTCTTTGTCCATTACTGATTCGTTAATTGGTTAATTTGTTAATTAAAATGATTCTCGAAAAAGAGTTTTAATTGTTTGGTATTTGTCTGTAAACTGTAAACGGACAACCGATAACCTTACCAAACTTTCAGCCCGCAATCTCTTCAGCTAATCATTTTTATCCAGACCTGGCGGGTGCGGGGGCCGTCAAATTCACAGAAACAAATCCCCTGCCAGGTTCCTAATTTCAATTGACCATTCTCTATAATAACGGAAATAGAAGAACCCATCAGACTGGATTTTACATGGGCTGCTGAATTTCCCTCTAAATGCTGGTAATTATCATCAAAAGGAATTGTCTTTTCCAGCTCCTGCAGTATGTCCTCCAAGACACAGGGGTCGGCGTTTTCGTTGATGGTAATAGCAGCGGTAGTATGAGGTACAAAGACTAGGCAAAGCCCCTCTTTTAGTTTACTCTCCTGAACCAATTTTTGTACTTCAGAGGTAATATCCAAGATCTCAGTTCGTTTATGAGTACTAACGGTAATGGTGTGTAGCATTTGCTTCTCCTTCTATTTTTACAATACTTTACAACTTGAGCTTACAGGGCTCTAAACATATTAATTCTTCTGTTAAAAATCTATTTTAGTCTATCATATTTTTTTAGGGTATTCAAAGTATTCACGGATTGACGGAGTTTGGAACTTTTACCTAAACCGTAAGCAAAAAAATTTAATTTTTTCTTAATGATTAATTTGACCGGTACCATTTTTTTATTATAATACATAGCATTGATAGCTAATACTATTATATTAAATGATATCTTAAAAGGAGGGTTTCATGAGGAAAAGAGCAGCTTCCTTATTCTGGCTGTTAGTATTATTTTTAACAATCCCGGTTATGGCAATGGCAGCAGACTATCTTACTCAGGCAGAGGCTATTTATGAAGAAGATAGCTTAGAGAGTGCCATAAAATCTCTCTCCCTTTATCGTAAAGCGGTAGAAGAAAATCCGGACAGTTATGAGGCTAACTGGAAGATGGCTCGTGCCCTAAGGAGATATGCTGATTTATCTCTGCAGGCAGAGGTTGATGACTGGAAAAATATCTGTAAAACGTACGGGAAGGAGGGTTTAAAGTACGCAGAGGTAGCAAGAGACATGGAACCGGACCGGGTGGAAGGGAATCTATTTTATGGTTTAAGTGCCGCTACTTACTCTGATGGTATCAGTATATTGAAAGCTATTAAAGAAGGTCTGAGAACTAAAACCGAAAAAGCATTTGAAAGAGCCTATGAGATTGATAAAATGTACGATGATGCCGCTCCGATCCTGTCATTAGCCAGAATGTGGCATCAATTACCCTGGCCCTATCAAAAGGAAAAGACTTCCGAAAAATACTTCGAAGAATACTATGCTCTTTTTCCCGACAATCCCGAAGGGCTGGTCTACTATGCTGAGCTTTTAAAAGACCGTAAGAAAAAAGACCGGGCTATCGAACTGTTAAAGCAGGCAGCACAGAGCGGCCATCCTTATTTCAGTAAGAGGGCTAACGAATTGTTGGAAGAATGGTCTAAATAATATAGATAAAAAAATATTAAAACTTAAACGGTAGCATAAAAACCATAGAAATGTTGTTACTGCCTTTTCCTCACAATGGGTTATCCAAAAACTTTTCCATCCACATTGGGCTCTTTACCTGTTTATCTCTGTCGATATTAAAATGACCTACTTTCACCATTAATAAAAAAGTATCTATCTCATCTTGTATTATAAGATTAATGGCTTATAATAGTAAAAGTTTACTCCAAAACTCTTAAATTAAAATAGCAGTCTCGATTATAGTTCAAAATAATCCTAAGAAAGATTCTGATTAATATGCTAAAATTGTTCAAAAATCGTAATTTGGTCCTGTCACTATCCTTAGTATTAGGGTTCTTAATCTCTGATATAGCACAATATACCAAGTCTTTGACTATTCCTTCTTTAGTAGTCATTATGACCTTGTCCCTTACCGATATATCCAACAAAAATATGTTGGATTGGCGAAAGTTGCCCAAACCGCTTGCCCTTGGAACACTGATGTGTTATTTTGTGTTGGGCTCACTTATTTTGATTCTCACTTATCTTTTTGTTCCGGAGATTAAACTAAGAACCGGAATGATTTTAGTTGCTGCCGGGCCGCCCGGAGCAGCCGTTATTCCCTTCGCTGCAATCCTCTCGGGCAACCTTTTTTTGGCATTGTTGGCCTCTTTCGGTGCCTATCTTGCCGCCTTAATCATTACTCCGCTGCTCTTATTGCTGGTTCCCGAAGCTAAAACCTTCCCTTTCTCTTTTTTATTACTCAACTTGTTCTACCTCATCATTTTACCTATTTTGGTTTCCCGAGTATTATTACTGAAAAAAATAGATACCATTATCAGACCGATTAAAGATTACATTATTAATTGGAGCTTCTTTGTGTTTATTTTTAATTTAATCGGTTTAAATAAAAACATATTTTTAAAGAACTTTAATGACTTATTTCTAATTATGGTCATAGCTTTACTTACTACCTTCCCTTTATTCTATTTGCTCCAATTCCTTTTTAAAAAATTCGGTATTAAAGAGGATGAAGCGATTACTTTGATATTGTTAGGGACTATAAAAAATTCTGCCTTTTCTTCCGCACTGGCTCTGCTCTTATTCGATCAGGTGGCATCATTGCCAGGCGCAATTTTTACTACCGTCTACGCTCTTTTTATGGTATGGATAGGGAGGTAGACACTATTATAGAACTCACTCCATCTAATACATTTCAACAATGGTTAGATTTAAAAATAAAGGAGATAAGAGAAAGCGGCTCTCTCCCCCGTCTCTTACTGCATAGCTGTTGTGCCTCTTGCAGCAGTTATGTCTTAGAGTATTTATCCCCTTATTTTCTGATAACTGTATTTTTTTATAATCCTAATATTTATCCTGAAGATGAATATGAAAAAAGATTGAAAGACCAGATTAGACTTTTAAAAGAATTACCGCTAAACGAGGAAGTTGATTTAATTATAGGTAATTATGAACCTGAGGTTTTCTATCAAAGAGTGGAAGGATTAGAGCAAGAAAAAGAAGGACAGGCACGCTGCGTTAAGTGCTATGAACTACGATTGGAAAAGACTGCTCAAAAGGCGGTTGAGCTGGGGTGCCCTTACTTTACTACAACCTTGACCATCAGTCCTCATAAAAACTCTGAGACGATTAACGAGCTAGGCGGAAAGATTGCCTCAGCTTATAATCTAAACTACCTGTTCAGCGATTTTAAAAAGAAAGACGGCTTTCGGCATTCTGTACTTTTATCCAAACGGTATGGGCTCTATCGTCAGAACTATTGCGGATGTTCCTTTTCCTTGTAAGATTCCTCCGGGTTCCACACGCAAGACACACAAAGAATAAACAAAACAAAAATAGGAGTATTTAATCGTATAAGCCGGGTTATTTTTATTATTCTGAGCTTTCTGTCTTGTCGCGAGCCCCATGCCAGGAGTGAATGACATCTTCATTGAGTAAATCCCGGGTTATTCTTTTTAACATTTGGTTCCCGCTGAAGAGGGAAAGAAATCCAAAATAAGAGACGATGCTCTCTTCTTTTTTGTTATCTCTTTTTTTATTCCTATTCCGGCTATAAGCTTTCAAAACGGCATCGATTAAATCGGAAAAAGAATAAATTTGAAATCGATCCACCTCTACCTCTTGCGCCAACTTCTCTACCAAAGTCAGAGCTATATCCTGATAGCCGCAATTTTCCGGTAATTTAAATATCTCCACTAATTTAGGCAATATTTTTTCAAAGAGGAGCCTGCGCTCAGACATATTCCGCTCCAGTCCCAGGGTTTTCGCAACTGTAATAATTACTTCAGGGTTCAGATTGCTGAAATAATCAAGAAAATAATCTTCCTCGTGTTCCAATTCAACATAATAATGTTGGCCTGCCAAATTTTTTAAAACCCGATAGGCGTCAAAATAACCTAGCTTTAAATTCCGCTGAGCCTGATCACCACTAAAATTTAAGGTCCCGCCCAGATGCTCTTTAGCCTTAACATCGATAATATGTAATTTTTCGGTATTTACCTTCCTCTTTCTACTTAATCCTCCTACCTGTATGGTGATGAGGGATTTATAACCACGTTCTACCAGCATACGCATGGGCAGATTGTCATAAATTCCCCCATCCAGATAGACTTTATCATCAATTTTTGCTGACCGAAAAAGAGGAAAATTGGCGCTGGCAAAAAGATAATCAGCTATCTGACCTTTGGGAATATCCTCTACAAAAAGCTCCAGAGCCCGTCGATTGGTTAAAGAGACGGTCACCATTCCAAAGTCGATATCTGATTTACGAAGTTTTTCTTCGTTAATATTCTCTTTGATTAGCTTCTGTAGGGGAGAAACATCGATACCACCCTCTGTGATAATTTCTCTCAACTTTCTTAGATAATAACGGATATCAGTAGGATTTATTTCTAAGCGGAATAATTTATCTATTTTTTCCCGTTCAATATTCATAACTTGTGATGGTTCTATATTAGACCAGAGCCGATAAGCTTTATCTATTTCATGCTGGGCAACCAGAGCACCATTTAAAGCTCCTACCGAGGTTCCGGTTACAGCGGTAATGTTGATCCCTATCTCCTCTAAGGCTTTACAGGCACCTATTTCATAGGCACCTTTAGCACCTCCGCCCTCTAAAACTAATCCGATTTTTTCTGCCATACCATACCTTCTTATTTCTCTGTCTTAGATTTTATTCAATCAAAATTGCACTGTTTCCCATAAAGGTTGAGGAAGACTTCCTTTAATTTCTGCTCCGGGAGGGTCTTTTCCGGTTTGATTTCAGCAGGATATCCTATTGCAATTAAACATAAAACACGTAAATTATCAGGTACAGCAAGTAATTTTTTTACATATTCTTCGGAATCCTGGTCATCAGTACAATACCTCTTTCTGAGCTGTATCCAGCAGCTTCCTAAATCCAGGGACTGAGCAGTTAAAATAAGGAAGGTAGTGGCAATAGAGGCATCCTCAACCCAAACATCAGACTGTTGAGGATCTGCCAGTACCGCTATAGCCAGCGGTGCTCCGACTAAAAACTTCGCGCCATTCTCTTTTGACACTGATAATTTGTTTATAATATTCCGGTCCTCTACCACAATGAACTGCCAGGGATTATTGCCCTTAGAAGAGGGGGCGAGCAATGCCGACTCTATAAGTTGTTTAATTTTTTCCTGCTCCACTCTCTTATCCTGAAACAGTCGGATGCTTCTCCTTTTTTTAATTACAGATAGCATTGTTTTCTCCTTTGTTCATTAATAAAGTTTTACCTTCAACAGACCGGTGAGCGGTTCCTGACACAGTTATTTTATAAATAGCCCTCTTACCGGAAATCGTTTCAAAAAAGAAAAGAATTAGACCGTCATTTCGTCTATATTGATAAGATTTTCATTTGCCGGTTCTTTTAATACTGCATTTTCCCAATTATTAAAAGAGATGCCAGAGGTAATAGAAAGTCATCACCAGTGCTAAGGTGAGTTTAACGGCAATAGAGGTAAGGCTACCCAAAAAGGTGGCGAAGCCTGCTTTAAAGGCTCGGGAATAATCCTTACCCGCTAACAGCTCTCCCGCAAAAGCGCCCAGCAAGAGCCCGGCAAAAAGACCAATAGGAGGGAAGAATAATATACCTATTATCATTCCCACCACAGCGCCTCCAATACCTGAACGTGATGCTCCAAATTTTTTAGCTCCTAGGAGGGGAAGAATGTAATCTAGGGTACTGGCCAGAAATGATAGGAGACCGAACATTATAAGGACATTTAAGCCGACTGCCTGTTCTCCTCTGTCTATATAGAGTAGAATTAATGCAGCAAAGTTCAGCACAATACCGGGCATAGCCGGCATAACCACACCAATAATACCAACTATATTTAAGATAATTCCTAAAACAAGAATCATTTTTTTCTTTTTTATTTATTATTTTCTATGAAGATACTGTTTCCGTTTTATATAGTAATAATTATTTCAGCAATGTTTAATTAAAATCCTCGGCCGGATTGTATTTTCTAAAAGGCAGAAAAGCATGTACCTGTTTTTTATATTCCATAAACTGCTTTCCAAATTTGTCCTGTAAAAAAATACTTTCTTTCGCCGCTGATATAATCAGAAAAAGCTGAATTAAAATTACAAAAAAGATTATTACTGCTGTCTCTAAAGCAGAAAAGGGATTATTGTGAATTCCAATCATGACACCGCCTAACATGAATACCCCAATACCGGTATAGATGGGATGTCTGATAAAAGAATAGATCCCCCCGGTAATAACCCTGGTAGAAAATAGTATTTGCCCTGCCCAGGTATGATATTTCCCTAAATCAAACTTCGCCTTTACTACTAATAAAGTGCCGACAAAGGTAAAAATAAGGCCAAAATAACTAAATGGCAGAATCTGTGTTAAATTAAAAATTACATAGAGATAAATAAAAATTGGAATGAAGTAAAAAATCTTTAAAATAAACAGGATCCTGGAGTTTAGGAGTGGACGCATCCCTTTTTTATTTCGAAAATCAGAGATATAGATAGAAAAAAACAGTAATAGCATGATTGCTACAATCTGAAATAATTTTAAACTCATAACAGAGCATCTCGCTTTTTTATTTTATAGCATACCACACCTGTAAATTTTTTCATCTTTATTTTGAATATTTGTTCTTATCTGCCTTTAGATTAATAGAGAGGAAGATGGTTTATTTGGCAGTATATGGTTTATGGAAGAAGTTATGAAAGAATAGTAAATAAAAAAAGCGGGTAATCCGTTTAGATTTAACAAAAGATCACCCGCCTCATTTTATTCTGAAACAGTCCTATGGAACTATTAACTCCTGTCCGGGCAGTATAAATCTCGGATTTACCAATTCATTCAGCTCGATAATCTGTTCCATGGTAGTGCCAAATTTCCGGGCAATTTTCCAGATTGAATCCCCGGAAATTACCACATAGGTTTTTAGTTCTTTTGCCTCGGCTAACCAATTCTGCCTTACCGGTGAAATGGTACCTGCTTTTTCCACCGCTTCCATTAGAGCATCTCTGACAGGTAAGAAGGTATCTTCAGTCTCTATAGCACGGGAGAAGTCATAGTTATCTCCACCGGTAGCCATAAAGTCATTGGTCACCACAGTATAGTATTTATCCATCTCTACCGGAGTTCCATCTGCTAAAACCATATTGGTAATTCGGCTACCCGGTTCGGCATCTTTATCATAGGTAACCTTTACCCCTGAAATTTGAATCCACCCGATGTCTTCATTCATTATCCCGTGTTCAATATTGGCTTTCACATCAGCCCCGGATATTTTTAACACGTAGAGTGTATTATCAAAGGGCATTACCTCGTAAAGTTTGCCCGCGGTAATTTTACCGGCCGGTATGGGAGTTCTTAGCCCTCCGCCATTGGTCATACCAATCTGGGCACCGACTTTATCCTGCATAACCTGACAAGACCATTCTCCTAAGAGGGAGGGTCCGGCCCAGCGGTCATGGTCTAACTCTTCGGTAGTCTCACCCAATACTCTGCCTAGAATCGGTTCTAAATCTGTCTCGTACTTCTGAAATATGGCCAACATATTGGGGTCGTCCTTCAAGGTATCTTCTCTTTCGTAGAGGGTATCGACGGATGGTTCTGCGCTTACCAACCGATTATCATCGTCTACGATGAAGACGATCTTGGCAATCGCTCTTCCATTGTTCCTTGCCTGCACTAATGGTTTGCCATTAACCATTCCTGAAACAAGTGCATGGGTATGTGCCGAAATAACGGCATCAACCCCGTCTACCCGGCTCAAATCAGTTGCTTCCCCGGTGATATTTCCATCTTTGTCTTGATTAGAACCTAAATGGGTTAGGGCGACAATTATATCAGCGCCCTTAGATTGGACTTCGGGTACCCATTCGGATAAACTCTCTACCGGGTCTCTAAACTCATAATTTTCTACATTTTCTTTCGAGGTCTTATAAGCAGTCTCCGGTGTAGCCAGCCCTATAAATCCAACCTTTACCCCTTCCCTTTCAATAATTACATAGGGCTCTGCCCAATCCACCGGTTCATCTGTTCTCTTATCATAAACATTGGCACAGACGAAAGTAAGGTTACCATCTTCAGCCCATTTTCCGATTTTTTCAATTCCCCAATCGAATTCATGGTTTCCCACTGCTGATAATTCCACTCCTGCTTCTTTAAACATGGCTGAAACCGGCTCACCATAGAGCAGGTTAGACATGGCACTCCCCTGATAGCTGTCACCGGCTGAAACTATAATGGTGCCTTCCGGGTTTTTAGCCCTTTCTGTTTTTAAGGCATCCACAAATTTCGCTGCCCCCACATTTTTCCCGGAAGAGGCTAAACTGCCATGAAAATCATTAAAAGAGAGTACTACTATTTCTTTTTCGGCAGAATAGATAAGGAATGTGGCACTAAAAATAATCAAGAGAGTTAGCAGTGATGTTGTGATTAGATTTCGGACATTTTTATTTCTAAACATTTACTAAAATACCTCCTATATTCAAATTATTTACCAAGTTATCAATGATTTTTTGAAAAACTTCCTATTCGGCAAAAAAGTAAAACAACTAACCTCCTTTCTTTTTTTATTCTTCAACCTCCTCCGCCTAGCTATTTAACTGAAAGTTGCAACGGCTAAATATTTATCTTCTTTTATTATAGAACATTTTAGGGGTTATTGCTATTTTACTATTCTATTTTTGATAACAATTTTTGATTGGAGAGTGATTAAAAATATTTTTTTCCACTTCCTGGTACAGTAAAATGGGGGATAGTTCCTCTTTAATTAGAGGAGTTTATATTCAGAAAATAATCGCTAATTCCGTCTCTGATACTCAATGCCAATTCATGTTGATACTCCGGCAGTAAAAGATAACGATTATCCTTCGGGTGCATCAGATAAGCCGTCTCCACCAGAACAGAGGGTACTTGAGGACGTCTTAACACTCCTATATCCGGCCTTTTCCATACTCTCGTTTTCGGTAAGCCCGTCTTTTTTGCTAAATTATTTAAAATAATTTCTGCCAATTGCTTATTATAGTTATAATTGTAAAGAGTCATATGACCGTGATAGCTTACCGCATCTGCCCCTTGGGCATGAGCGTTGGCGTGAATACTGATAAAGAGATCTGCCTCTTCTTCAACAGCTTTTTCTATTCTTTCTCGAATACTAAGATTTCTATCTTCGGAACGGGTCATTATTACCCGGGCCCCTTTTTCAACTAATAACTGTTTGAGATACCTGCTGATTTCCAATACCACTACTTTTTCCGGTACATCCCCCGGCCCAATAGCCCCAACCGCGTCTCCACCATGTCCGGGATCAAGCACTATTATCCTGTTCTGCAATGGGTTATCCGGAGAAATGGCAGGGGGTTTTCTTAAACTAATTACCAGCTCCGATTTATCCCAAAAATAATCATACCCGACTAAAGGATGGTATAACTTGATATTCAAAACCGCAGCTGATTCGATAGCTGATAATCCTGTTACTTGAGGCACTAATTCAATTGTTTTGACAGAGGATGATGAGCCGGTGATGGAGAAATTTTCACTTCGGCCAATTCCATAAAAAGTAATAGAAAGCTGCTCGGATTTATCTTCTATCAGAAAAGGAATATGTCTACTATTGCTAAAATTTAAGCGTACCTCTGATTTTCCCTCTTTCTGCTTTATGGTTATTCCGGAAAGGGTTGAATTTAATTCTCCTCCTTCATCCTGGTATTCTGCCATATCGCTCTGATGTATCAAATAATCATTTGCGCCTAATCTTATCCTAAAGTATTCCCCTGCTTTGCCCGTCACCTTAAAATAAGTCTCCGGTAAAAGGTCATAACCCACAACCTGAGTGAGCCAGCCATCACCACCCAAAGTTACACCCTGAAGATTAAAAGATTCTCTATTAATCCGGTAAAACCTTGTTCTTTCATTAATAGTCTTAAAGATATGGGGTGTATCCCCGGTAGTAAGGGAAACCTTGCCCGGTAGTCTCCTGCTTATTTCTTTTCCTCCTCTGCGCAGCAGAACAGTTATAAATTGCCATTCTTCTTTTCCTTTAATCGATATATCCGACTCTTTTACCGGATAACTCCCCAGATAAATGCCCCTGCCATTTAGAGAAGCAGGCAGTATGCTTAGTTCTTCCATAGCTACTTCTGCCCCGGAGTTACCTATTTTAAATGCCGCCTCTGCCCCGGGGCTGCCCTGCACTATCACCCTCAAGAGCTCACCCTCACCAAGTATCTGGTCCTCCCTGGGTTGTACATTAGCAGAATGAATGGCCAGCGGTTCTTCCGGCATCTCTTGCCATGTTGGTTCATAAACTACTGTTCTTTCCAAAGAAGTCTCTTCTTCCCCCAAAGTAGCGGTAACTTTAATGGGAAATTCTGTTTTTTCCGGTATCTCAACTAAGGTAAGAAAATTCCCGGTAAGCTCATCGTATCTTTCTACTTCTTCCCCATTGACTGTAACCTTTGTATTCTGTGAAGGCAGGGTACAACCAAAAACAAAAATGGGATTTCCGCTAATTTTTTGGCGGTCAGTCCCGGGAAAGGCGACCTTTAAATAGGGCTTTTCTAACTTTCCCTGAAGATCCCTCAATCTTTCCAGAAGCTCCGGAGAAAAACCCTCCTCGTACACTTCTCGGGCAAAAGTTCTCTGTTCCTCTACAGGAAGGTTTGCCAGAAGGTCTATAAATTCTACCTCTTGTTCATCTAAATCCTCTAAAGAAGCCAAATAGATATTAAATATCGCCGGCAATTTCCCTTTCAGATATTCCTGAACAGATACTTCGGCAGAAAAAGATTTTATGCTTATAGAAAATACTATGAGTATCACAAATAAGAATAAGGATACACAAATTGCGTATTTTTTCATGACTTTCTTGTTATGCTTTCTTACTGTAATAGGTAATTAATATTAATAAAATTATTCAGAAATCCATTAAAACAATGCGGATTATACTAATGAAAAAATATCCTAATTTTTAAATAATTAACGGAATACTGTCCGGTTTTTTTGCGCTAAGCGGTTTTAACGAAATTTAATCCCACAAACTGACTGTTGTATAAATCGGCATAAAAACCTTTCTGTTCTAACAATTCTTTATGGCTGCCCTTTTCTATAATCTCACCCTTGCGCATAACCAGTATCAAGTCTGCCCCCTGAATAGTGGATAAACGATGAGCTATGACAAAACTGGTCTTACCTTCCATCAATCCCAACATGGCGTTTTGAATTAATATTTCTGTTCTGGTGTCAACATTGCTGGTTGCCTCATCTAAAATTAAGATGGGGGGATTAGCCAGGATGGCACGGGCAATGGTCAGCAATTGTTTTTGCCCCTGTGAAATATTAGTTGCCTCCTCATCTATGACAGTCTCATATCCCGCAGGAAGGGTATTAATAAAATGGTCGGCGTAAGCCATCTTCGCTGCCTCAATAATTTCCTCTTCAGTAGCTTTTTCTTTACCATAGGCAATATTCTCCCTGATAGTGCCTTTAAACAGCCAGGTATCCTGTAAAACCATTCCAAAAAAACTCCTCAGCTCTGCGCGTTTCAGGTCATGAATATTAATACCGTCCAGAGTTATTTTTCCGCTATTTATTTCATAAAAACGCATCAGGAGATTTATTAAAGTAGTCTTTCCTGCTCCGGTGGGACCAACTATAGCAATAGTCTGCCCTTTTTCAACTTCTATGCTTACGTCTTTGATAACTATTTTTTCCGGAGTATAGCCGAAATTAATGTGGTCAAAATTAATATTACCCTCCGGTTTTGATATTAAAGTCAAAGTATCATTATCCGGGGCCATTTCAGGCTCATCAAAGACCTCAAAAACCCGCTCAGCTGCTGCGATAGTAGATTGGATTATATTGGCAATATTGGCGGTTTGCACAATGGGTTGAGTAAAATGCCTTGAATAATTGATAAAGGCCTGTACATCGCCTATAGTGATTGTTCCTCTGGCTACAGAAATGCCTCCCAGAATAACGACAAAAACATAGCTGAGATTGCCGATAGCCATCATAAGCGGCATAATAATTCCCGAAATGAACTGAGCTTTCCAACCGGTTTCAAAGAGCTGTTCATTGAGTTTGTCAAATTGTGCCATAGATTTTTTTTCATAATTGAAAGCCTTTACTATCTTATGGCCGGTGTACATCTCTTCCACATGGCCATTTAAATGTCCCAGCAGACTCTGCTGCCGTGCAAAATATTTCTGGGATTGGCGAGCCACGATTCTGGTAACGAGAATACTTAAAGGGAGTGTGATGAAGATTACCAGAGAAAGAAGAGGACTGATGGTCAGCATCATGATCATAGTGCCCGTTAAAGTTACTACAGCAGTAATAAATTGGGTAATGCTCTGCTGCAAGGTATTACTCACGGTATCTATATCATTGGTCACACGGCTCATAATTTCCCCATGTGTTCTGCCATCAAAATAACTGAGAGGCAATCTGATCAGTTTAGCACTGATACCTTTGCGCAGCTCGTAGACGATTTGCTGGGTAACTCCGACCATAATATAATTCTGCAGATAGGCAAATAATGCATTGAAGATATATAACCCGATCAAAATAGCAATAATATTAAAGATATAGTCAAAATCGATAGCTGCCCCCGGAACCTGCCTTATTTTTAAAAGATAGCCCTCAAATAATTTAGTGGTAGCAAGACCCATTACCTTGGGACTTATAATAACAAAGATAGAACCGGTAATAGCTGCTAAGAAGGTAAATATAATCTTAACCCAATGTGGTTTTAAATAAGCAATCAGCCGCCATAGGCTCCCTTTAAAATCCTTCGGTTTTTCTACTAAGGTCGTTAAACCACGACGACTGCCCGGTCCTCTGCCAAATCCTCCCATCTGTATGGTTGGTCTGTCTTCTTTTTTATTCATGTAAACCCTCTTCTGCCAGTTGTGAAACTACGATTTCCTTATATACCGGACTAGTCTTAATCAGTTCATGGTGTTTTCCAATACCTACAATTTCACCTTTATCCAAAACAATAATCTGATCTGCCCCCATTACTGTGGTTACCCTTTGGGCAACTATTAATACTGTCTTATCTTTTATCTCATCCTTTAAAGCTTCCCTCAGTCCGGCTTCGGTCTTAAAATCAAGCGCAGAGAAGCTATCGTCAAAGATAAAGATATCAGGATGCCGGGCAATGGCCCGGGCAATGGACATACGCTGCTTTTCTCCTCCCGACAGATTAGTGCCGCCTTGGGCAATCAAAGAATTATACCCATTAGGCATCCTCTCAATAAATCTCGCCGCCTGTGCTATCTTTGCCGCCCTCTTAATTTCATCTATATTCAAGGTATTATTACCAAAACTGATATTTTCCGCAATAGTTCCGGTAAAAAGGATGGCCTTTTGCGGGACTAAACCAATCATATTGCGTAGTTCTTCCTGAGAAATATTTCTGATATCCACACCATTAATGGAAATACTACCCTTTGAAACATCATAAAATCTGGGAATGAGATTGATTAAAGTTGATTTCCCTGAGCCGGTGCTTCCGATAATAGCAGTAGTCTCACCGGGATTGGCTTGGAAGGAGATGTCTTTCAGAACTTGTTCTGCAGCATTTTGGTAACAGAAGCTTACCTTGTCAAACTTTAAATAACCGGTTCTTTTTTTATCCGGTGCATCCGGAAGTTGTTTTTCTTTATCCTTTTCTAATAGAGTTTGTAGCAATGATATGGCCGGGTCCTCAATATTCGGCTCAATATCTAAAACCTCATTAATTCTGACCGCCGAGACGGAGGCTCTGGGAATCATCATGAACATCATGGAAAACATAATTAAGGAGAACATGATTTGTGAGGCATATTGCACGAAGGCCATCAGGTCTCCTACCTGCATACCCCTATGCTCCACTCTGATACTCCCCAGCCAAACTATAGCTACAATAGTCAGATTGAGAATCAGAACCATAAGCGGCATCAAGAGAGCCAGAAGTGCGTTAACTCTTTTAGAGGTATCGGTTAACTCTAAGTTACTCTTATCGAATCTCTGCTGTTCATAATTCTCCCTGTTAAAGGCTCTTATAACCCTGATACCGGTAAGATAGTCCCGAAATATCATATTCAGTCTATCTATTCTCTTTTGCATCGCCTGAAAGAGTGCCGTACTCTTCTTGGCCACAAAAAAGACAATAATCACCAGGATAGGCAAAATTGCCACCAACAGCATAGCCAATTCGATATTCTTGGTGATAGCCATAACAATACCCCCGATAAAGAGCATGGGGGCTCGTAAAAACATCCTCAATAAAACGACTGTTAACTGCTGAATCTGAGTAACATCGTTAGTTGTTCTTACAATTAAAGAGGCAGCCCCAATCTCACTGAATTCTTCCAAGGAAAAACTTTCCACTTTCCTAAAAACCTGTGCCCTTAAGTCTCTGGCAAATCCTATAGCCACCCGGGAAGATAAAAAACTACCGATAACAGAACCGAACATGGCTATAAGGGTAATGAGCAGCATTATGCCCCCGATTCGCAGAATATAGCCTATATCTCCTTGTACTACCCCCGTATCTACAATATTGGACATCAGAGTAGGCAAGAATAACTCCGAAATAGCCTGTAAAAAAACAAAAAATACTACCCCGACAATCGATAACCGATAGGGTTTTAACTTTTTTAATATTTTAAACAATCTTGAGGACTCCCATTTCTGTGTCTGTATGTCTGTCTATTTTGCACAATTTTAATGATAATAACAAATCTAATTATACAAAAAAATTGTTTTTTTATTCATAATATAATATAAAATAAATGGAATATTTTTTCTATGACTTTATTTATATTACTCTGAAGGCGGATTTTTTAACAACATATCATAAAGCGTAAGGCAGCCTTATAGAAAAAGAATTATTTTTGTGCTAAAATAAAAAGAGAGCCATTTGTTGGTCAAAGAATTGTTCAAACTGTTAAAAATTGGCAATTAAATTTAGGCAGTTCCTTATGGACAAGTTAAAGGGAGGAATAATAGGAGCGGGTAAAGATTCCTTTATTGGCTTTGCCCATTACGCAGCCGCTGCTCTTTATAATGAAGCTGAGATAATAGCCGGTGTATTTTCCAGTGACCCTGACCGATGTATCAAGCGGGGATTGGAACTGGGAATAGAACGATGCCGAATCTATTGTAATTGTACTGAAATGATTGAAAAAGAAAATACTCTCCCCGCTGAAGAGAGAATTGACTTTGTTATAATTGCCACCCCTAATTACCTGCATTGTAAGATGATAAAAGCTTTTCTGGAAAATGGATTTCACGTAATAGCTGATAAACCGATAGCTATATCCCTCGCTGAGGCGCTGGAAATAAAGGACGTCCAGAAAAAGACCGAAATGGTCCTTGCTCTTACTCATGGGTATACCGGCTATCCTATGGTAAAACAAGCCAGATATCTGATTAAGTCCGGAAAATTAGGAAATTTGATCAATATTTTAGTAAGTTACAGTCAGGGATGGCTTTCTCCCCTCATTAAAAACCCGGAGGAATTTAAAACCTGGCATCTTGACCCGGCCATCTCAGGACCCTCCTGTACTATGCTCGATATCGGAATCCATGCCTTAAACTTAGTTCAAACTATTACCGGTTTAGTTCCTGAAAAAGTATGTGCCAACCTCAACTCGACAATTCCGGGAAATTGTCTGGACGATAATGGTACGGTACTCCTTAAATTTAATAATGGGATTAATGGCCTTCTCCATGCCTCTCAGGTTTCTACCGGTGAAGGAAATGCCTTGCGTATTAAAATTTATGGAGATATTGCCGGTTTATCCTGGGACCAGGAATTTCCAGAAACATTGGAAATGATGAATTCAGACGGAACCAGCACAATATTTAAAAAGGGTGTTCCGGTATTGAGTGAGGATGCTCGAAAGGCATCAAACTTCCCTCCCGGACACCCGGAGGGCTTTCTCTGTGCCTTCGCCAATATCTATTCCTCCTTCTTTAAGGCAATACACTGCTTAAGGAATAAGCAGCAGCCCTGTCCCGGTGGCGAAAGCGGCTGGAATTTTCCCGGAATAGAAGAAGGGATAGCAGGACTTGCCTTTGTGGAGGCAATTCTAAAGAGCAATCAATCCTCTGAAAAATGGATAGCAATTTGACATTAAAAGTATAGAAATATATTATAACAATAGGGTTCACTTTTACAGAAGCTTTTAAAATACCTAAACCTTGAAAGGCGGTGATTCATTAGAATAAAAGTATATCAGTATTATTAACCACAGTTTAAAAATTTTAAAGGAGTGATAAAATAATGAGAAGGTCAATTGTATGGATTTTAGTTCTATTTTTTGTGGCAACAGCCATCAGCTATTCCTTTGCCCAAACCATCGAAGTTGGTATAGTTCTCCCCACCAAAGATGAGCCTCGCTGGATACAAGATGAAGCTCGTTTCAATGATGCCCTTAAAACTGCCGGTTACAGTGCCGAAATTCTCTTCAGTCAAGGTTCTTCTGCCCGAGAAAAAGAAAATGTTGAAGCATTAATTACCAAAGGTGCCAAAATATTAATTATTTGCCCTCATGATGCTACTGCTGCTGCCGCCTCTGCCGATGAGGCAAGGGAAGCGGGTTTAAAGGTTATCTCTTATGACCGCTTGATTCTGGAAACCGAATCGGTCGATTATTATGTAACCTTTGACAGCATTGCCGTGGGAGCTGCCCAGGCGCAATATCTCGTTGACAAGGCTTCCGGCACTGGAAATCCGCTTTATCTCTATGCGGGTGCCGCAACCGATAATAACTCTTTCCTGTTCTTTGAAGGTGCCTGGAATGTTCTGCAGCCCAAGATAGCTGACGGTACTTTTGTAATTAAGAATTCCAGCAAAGCCATCGATTTACAGGGTAAAGCTGAATTAACTCGTGCTGAAATGGGAGATATCCTTGGTCAAGTTACCACTGAATGGGATTTTACTACTGCAAAAAATTTAGCTGAAGCAAATTTAACCGTTGCTGAAGTGGCAGACAAGGGTGATGTATTTATACTTGCCCCTAATGATGGTACTTCCCGTGCTATTGCAGATGCGTTTGCCGATGATAAAGATATAAAGAGCTATGTTATCAGTGGTCAGGATGCCGAAATACCCTCAGTACAGTACATCATCGATGGAAAACAATCTATGACAGTTTTGAAAGACGTCAGAACTTTAGTAAAAGATGCCAGCGATGCAGCAGTTACTTTCCTGGAAGGCGGGGTACCTGAGGCAACGCATACCTACAATAATGGCAGAATAGATGTTCCGGCCAAACCCTCTCAGGTTATTTCAGTAGATAAGGGTAACGTTAAGGCAGCAATAATTGACTCCGGTTACTGGGATGCCTCCGAGTTTACCGGCTTAGATTAGAAGAAACAGGGACTAATTCAGAATATTAAATAGTTCTTTCCTGTTTTAAATTGACAAAATGAGCGGAGTGAGGCTTTTAAATTAAAAATGTTTCACTTCGCTCATTTTAACTGACGGCCGATAGATAAGGCAAATAAAATCTAGCCTAGAAATGAATTGAAGATCATAAGTCTTTATTTAATTTTATGTTTCTATAAATTCTCAAAACAAGATACCAAGAGGAAGACTGGGGAAGACTAATGATAGACAGAGTACCGGTTGTGAAGATGTGTAATATTAAGAAAAATTTTGGCGGTGTACAGGCTTTAAAAGGCGTGGATTTGGTATTACATCATAATGAGATATTGGGACTGGTGGGTGATAATGCTGCCGGAAAATCCACTTTGATGAAAATACTTAGCGGGGCTTACATTCCTGACGAAGGGGAAATATTTATAGAAGGTAAGAAGATAAATATGGCCAGCTCCCGTGATGCACATCACTATGGAATAGAGATGCTATACCAAGACCTGGCATTAGCCAATAACTTGGATGTGGTCGCTAATGTATTTATGGGCAGAGAAAAGATGAATTTTAAGATTGGTGATATAGGGATACTGGATGAACACTATATGGAAAGAGAAACAGAGCGACTCCTGGATAGACTCAAAATCGATCTTGCCTCCGTACGTCTAAAAGTAGAAAGCCTCTCCGGTGGACAAAGACAAGCTATAGCAATTGCCCGGGCTACTGCTTTTAATGCCCGGGTTACCATAATGGACGAACCCACCGCCGCACTCAGTGTTGCTGCTATCAAGAAAGTTTTAGATTTAGTAAAAGAACTAAAGAAACAGGGCAATTCTATTATTATTATCAGCCACCGCATCGAAGATATCTATCAGGTAAGTGACCGTATGATTGTACTGCGTCAGGGACGTAAAGTTTGCGACACAAGAGTGACCGGTGATATCGACACCTTTCGCGAACACGTAGTTGCCTATATTATTGGTGCAAGAGACGATTATGCTTAAGAAAGAGGTAAAAAGGATTATGCCGCTTATAAATAATCCGGAAGAAACTGCTTTAATAAAAAGTGCCAATAAGATATTGCAGGAAAACATACGTGAATGGGGTATGTATATTGCTCTCTTAGTTATTATAATAATCTTTACTATCACTACCAAAGGTGTCTTCCTTTCCTCCCGAAACATCAGCAATCTTATAAACCAGACCGGTTATATTGCGGTATTAGCCATAGGAATGACCCTGGTAATTATTATTTCTCATATTGACCTTTCAGTGGGCTATCTTTCCGGTTTCTTAGGAGCGGTGGCAGCAACTGCTATGGAATTCTGGCATTGGTCGGCACCTCTTAGCATTGCTTTAATATTCGCTTTAGGAATACTGGCAGGATTTTTAACCGGGTTTCTGGTTGGTCAGATGAAAATCCCGGCTTTTGTGGCAACGCTTGCAGGTTGGTTAGGTTACCGCGGGGCATTACAACTGGTAACCATGCACCGGGGCACCATTGTTATAACCAATAATTTTTTTAATGCTATTGGTAATGGTTATATTCCTGACCTTTCTTTTATTCCCGATGTAGGATTTTTAAGGGGAATACATAAACTGACTTTTCTCCTGGGAATTTTAGTAATCATTTTTTATATTTTAAGCGAAATTAATAGACGGAATAGGATGCTCTACCACAATTTCAAGGTCTCCCCTATTCACCTTTTTATTGTAAAACTGGTTCTCATGTCAGCCTTAATAGGCGTAATAACCTGGATACTTTCAGGTTATAGAGGGCTATCCTGGACGGCAGTAACTGTGATAGTGGTGGTTCTGTTCTACCATTTTATTATGAACAGAACTAATTTAGGTCGGCATATCTATGCGGTTGGTGGTAATCCCGAAGCTGCACAGCTTACCGGAATCAGTGTTAAAAGAATAACTTATACTGTATTTTGCTCTATGGGTATACTTGCCGCGTTATCTGGAATACTTTATGCATCACGTTTTAAATCAGCTACAACCACAGCCGGAACATTATTTGAACTGGATGCTGTTGCCGCAGCTTTTGTGGGAGGTGCCTCACCATCCGGCGGCATTGGAAAAATCAGCGGCTCTATTGTAGGTGCCTTTGTCATGATGTCCCTGACCAGTGGTATGAACTTGATGGGTATTGATATTTCCTATCAATATGTTGTTCGCGCGCTGGTTCTGGTAGCTGCTGTAGTATTCGATGTGGCAACACGCAACAAAAAAGAAGAAATCACCTAAACCCTGATTTTAAAGTAATAACTTTACAGATTTAGGGCGTCTGCTCCCATCAAGATAAATTGGCTTTATTTTCCTTTCAATAAAATATTTTTTAAAAACTATAGTAGTGTCTTGCCGGAGATGGGGGTCATTATTATATCAACTGAGGTAACCTCATCAGGATAAATCTCCATATCTCCTACCCATGCTCTGAATTCCTCTTTGATTATCACCAACTCATAATCTCCAACCTCTAAATCCTCCAATACGGTGGGACCTTCTTTGGTATCTGCCTGATAAGAACCGTTTAAAAAGACTTTGGCATCTTCTTGTTCGCAATAAATTGACAGAGAACCATACTTTAATTGAGGCAATAATTCAACAAATACTCTCTCTGTTTTAGATGCCGCCACTTCTATCACGTCTGCCCATTCGTCATAATCGGGTAAAGACAGCTCGATTCTATGTCTGCCGGTAGAGATATTCTGTAAATTAAGAGGTGTTAACCCGACATACTTTCCGTCTAAATAAACATCGGCTCCCTGTGGATTAGAGTTAATAGAGATTGAACCGAGTCCTCTTTCCTCTTTTGGTGTCAAATCTGCGGTAACTTTTACGGTCAGTATCGGTAAAGCAATTACGGTAGTAGACCAGTCCTGATAACCGGGCAAAGAAAGTCTAATGCTATATTGGCCGGGATTAACATTTTTTAAATCTAAAGGTGTTTCTCCCTTATAGGCATTGTCCAGATAAACCCGGGCACCTCTTGGGTTAGAGTCAATAAAAAGTCCGCCAATCTTTATCTGCTGGGCATTAGTTGAAATACCGCAGATTAAAAAGCTGAGTAAAAATACCGTCGAAATAAAAAAGAACAATACTAAATTACTTTTACTGGTAAGAGAATATCTTTTCACTATTGATTACCTCCGTATATTTAAAGCTTTCAGAAGACGAATCATTTTCTAGCTAATACTATTTCATATTCATTATAACATATAAACATTTTAAAAAATAAAAAAGTAACAATCTCACCTGCACAAATAACAGGGGTCAGTAATTGTGGTTAGTCAACTTTCAGGCTAACTCACATTACTGACCCCTGTTTGTTTATAACATTACTCTTATTCTGAACTATTACCTTTGCCTATATAAGAAAAATTTGATGGTTTCTGCAATCTCATAATACTATTGAAAACCGTATAGCTCCTTATAGCGGCTTAATTCTTATTATTCTTTCTCTCTTCCATCCATTCTTATGCTAGCTACCGCTTTATTCATACATACATAAGCTTCGGCTGCAAGCTCTTCTGTCGATTCGAATTGGTATGCCATCCTTCGGGGAATACCTATTTTTGCACCTTCGGCAAAGGCATCTTGATTTGCGGCTAAAAATAGAAATTGCCATTGGTACTTCTCCTGGTGGTATTCAATCATTTCTTTGATTTTGGAACGTGAGAACTCATGGGAGGCATTTTCATATCCGTCAGTCAGAATGCAGACGATAACCCGGTCCGGGCGTTCCTGTTCGGTCATATTTGCCAGCCTATTCCATAAATTGTTTATGGTTTTACCTACTGCATCTAATAATGCCGTTGTGCCTCGGGGAACATAGGTCTTTTCGGTAAGAGGTTCGACTGACATTAAATCTGTATTCTGAATAGGCATCAGATATTCATGGTCAAAAAGTATTAAAGAGATAGAAGCCTCACCGGGTAATTTCTTCTGTGACTCCAGAAAATTATTGAACCCTCCAATGGCATCATCTTTAATAGCACCCATTGAGCCGGAACGGTCTATGATACAGACGATCTCGGTGTAATTATGTTTAGACATTTTTCTAATCCTTTATTTAAAAATTATTTATCCTATAATTTTATTAACTTGTTTTAGGCTAAGCCGTTTAGTTAAATGCGGTGGCCTCTCCTGGTTCGGTAACCGGGCATCGGGTCGATTTTCTCCTCTTTCTTAGTCTTGAAAACAGCCATGTGAATTACCTGATCTTCCACTACTAATGCTGTTCCCACTTTATCCGGACCTTCAAAACGATAGTCTGCTCCCCATCCCGGTGAAAAATATCTCTTTTCTTCGCAGTACTTTATCTCCTCTAAAAATTGTGCGGCTTCCCCCTGTGGGTTACTGGAAACGGTAATCTTCCTCCTATCCCCTATCAGTGAATCCATGGCATAGCTTTTTATCAATTTAGGAAATATTTGCTCAAAAACATCTGTGCGGGAAAAAATATCACATCCGGCAATTTCGCCGTCCACGAAAACCAAGATTCCCTTTTGTGAAGGTACTACATTGAATGCCTTAATATAATCTTCCAAGGTATCCCTTTTTTGTTCAAAAACATCCCTCATTGCCCCGGTAGGTGATTCCACTTCCATTTGCTTGCTTAAGCATCTCACATCTTTCCAGACCGCCCCCTGGTCAGAATCATAGGTCCGGTACTGTACCAGAGAGGCATTGACAGCTGAAGTTTTTTGCGCCCGCATAAAAGAAGGAGACACTACTCCGGAATCGTAAAAATGTTTGGTGCGGTAAGACCATCTTCCCTGTTCAGTACAGCTGACCGGTATAATAATTTCAGATTTTTCCTTCACCAGAATAGTAGTATTCAATATCCTATTCTGTTTTGCCCCGGCCACTTCCTCTCCATCGAGCAGCAAGACGGGGATATCTCCCTGGTTAATCACTTTCAATTCCGGCACTGAACCTCCCGAACTAACCTCCTGTATTAACAATAATCCTTTATCCAATGCCTCTTTTAAAGTCCAATAAACCAGCTCTTCTTCTTGGTCCGAAAAGAGAGGAATAACCTGCATATTCTGAAAACTCTGTACCTCTCCCAAACGGATTTGTGCAATAAAGCTACTTATTTCAATTTTCATTATTCTTTCCTCCTCACTAAATAACGAAATATACTAAAGTATTATCTTTTGCTCTCCTCGCTCATCCCCCCTCCCGATAATGCGGCTGATAATCATTTCCGCTATCTTGGAAAAACTCTTCTGACCGGTACCCATGGCACCGGCAGTTCCCGAACCGGAAGTTCGCCAGAAGTATGGCTGCATCAGCTCGCCGGCACGTGACAAAAATCGCCTGAATATTTCCACAGTATAAAAAGAAGTGCCGTTTCTGCGAGGCAGATATGTATTTAATCCTTCTAAAACCTTAGGAATGACATAAATGCCGGTTGTTTTGAGCAGCACATAATCATCAGCCCTCATTTTCTTTTCCACTTCCCGGAAAGGTTGCGGACAAAGGTCTTTTACCGCCTGCCAAAAATTAATTAAAATGGATGCTATCTCCTCATCTGTTAATTGGTCAAAGGGAGCGGTATTTAAAATATTTTTCAGTGAATTTACCATAGCAACCTGACTAAAGGTAGCCCCTTTAGGACGAACATTGGGTAATTTCATTTTTCCGAAAAGCGGAGAATCGCAACGCTCATTCAAAAGGTCGGAAATACGGACTGCCCTTGGTTTCCAACGCATTTCTCTTTTAAGGCTACTGGGAAGTACAGTTTTTGTATCATTGTATCTAGAAATTTTCCTATCATGGAAAGGAGCAGACTCTTCGCAGGAAAGAACCATGAACTCTTTTTTACGTGTCACGACTTGGTTGTGGTAAGCAACAGAAAAATCCGATTCTTCCAGGAGTTGGTGCTGACACACTTGGCAATGTTCATATTTCTTCCTTTTTTCTTCTGCCTCTATTAAAATACGCTCGGCTAAATCGGTACGAAAACCTCTATGGGTCTTATTTATTATCAAAAACTGGGCTGCCTCTTTTTCCCGTGCTTCCTCCGGATTGCGGGATTTTAAGTTTATAATAGTTACCGGTATATCTATATTGAGGATGGCAGGGTGGTTTATTCCGATATATTCTAATCCCTTTAAGCGGTGCTGTCCGTCTAAAACCCAAAGCGTAACCCTATCAGCTATTTCGTACTCTGAGTCATCAGTTTTTCTGAAATTATATTTGTCTTGTTCTCTAATATTTAAAATCACTGCATTAGGGAAAATCCCCTCTTTGGCTATAAAATGCCCAAACTCCCTTGCTCTTCTTTCGTTCACTCTCCTCTGATATCCGGATGGATTTTTCGGGCTCCATTCATCTACCTTAATCTGCTTCAAAATATCCGCTGCTCGGGCATAACCGATAAGAAATTCAACACCATGCTGGTTGAAAAATACTCCTTTGATCCGTAACCCCATTAAAAACCTCCTTTCTTTTCTTGCTATATTCTTTTATTTTATTATATCATAATAGGATTGATATGTCAAATCCTAACATATTTACCTCATAAACATCCGTAGGGTATTAATCTCTTAGAAAAAATGACTTTGAATATAAGTTATTAATTACTTAAAAAACTAAGTTAACCGTTAAGTTAAAATGTGGGCAAATAATCTTTCTCTTATTCCTAGGGTGAAGGATTCTTATTTTCCGGAATGCAGCCAAGGGTTTCCTTAATTGCTCATAAGGGCGAGCCGGTACTCAAAATAAACTCTTGAAACCGCTCTTTTGCCTGATAACTTGCTGAATCAAACAAAATATCTCCCTTTTTTGAGGAGATCAGCTCAATAATATACTCCTGAGGAGATGTTAAAAAATATTTCTGATTAATAGTGAAAAGACTGTAACCAAACCAGAAGCTAAAAAGTATTGAAAACACGATTTTAAAAAATTTAGAAAAATTGGAGCCTACCCATAAAATAGTTATGCCAACAGGGGGCAATATAAAAAGCATTATTAAGACAAACCACTTTTGAAAATACCATTTTGTGTTCTTGTCTACAAGACTATTCAATATCCAATTACCCACTAACCATATTGCTAAATATATTCCATGAATAAAGATAATATCTTTTATAAATAACGTTTTGGCTAAATATTCATCTGTTAATGTTGCTAAATACAAAGTTATAATCAGTCCAAAGAAAAAAGGATGGTTTTTTATAGCATTTTTTATCCAAGAAATTTTTTGGGGACATAGAAATTCTGTTCCACAACTTGGGCAGGTTACCCTTAAAAACTTATCTGTATTTGGTATTCTCAGACTTAAACTAAAATTTTTATTGGGACTTTTTATAATAACGAATTCCTTCTTATTTTCAATCATTTTTATAACCTCTTAAATTATATGGGTCATTCGATGATTATATCCATTATAATATGGAATTTCTACTAAAAACCGTAAAAATACTATTTTTAAATTATTATTTATAACAATAGATTAATCATTATATTATAGAAACCTATTTTGCTCATCGATTCCCACGCCTTTACAGGCGTGGTACGGTTAAAACTCAAGCTGTGCTTGTCCTGTTTCTTCTTCGGCTTGGTGTTGAACGTATTTGCTGTTGAAACAAAATAACCTCTGCTCCAGATACCTTTTTGATCCCAGTAGACTTTTTGCAGGAACTGGTATTTTTCCTGATGGTTTTTGCTACCACACTTACCGCTTATTTCAAAGGAATCACTATATACGGGTACACATAATCCGGTTTAATTCCTATCTCTATGTAATCCCAATCAGGATAGAACTTTCTAATTTCTTAATAGTTTGATCTTGAGATAACTTTTTACCCCTGGAACCAGAATCTTTCTCCGATAACGGGTTATCCATACGATATGATACTGGGTCTGGTATATGCTATGGGCTGACTTGTATAATTTCATACTCTTTATTCTATCAAAGAACGACCAGAAGAAACAGGAAAGAGCTCTCATCCCCACCTTTACAGGTGGGGAGTTCTTGGTGGATTAATAGATACCCACGGGTTTGCCCGCGGGTATCTTCTATAATATATTAAGCATCGATATATTTAGAGCTGTTAGCGTAAAATGTGTATTATTAAGCTATTTTAAAAGAAAGTACCCTGTGCCGCTTTGTTAAATACTACATAGGCTTCCTGATTTCTGTCCTAATATTATACCTACTATAGACATGTTCATCGCTAGCAACACTTAATGGAGAAAAAGTGAGGAGAGAGGTGACAATATGCTTTCAGTAACTTGCAACATCAGTATATTCTATTGCAGAAACAATATAATTTATGGTGTGGGCAATACCAGAGTTGTATTGTACAAACGCAATACAAGTAAAAGAAAATATACTATATTTTATTGATTTTTTAAAACTATATAGGGTCCTTCCTTTAAAAAAGCCATGGATGCGTTTCCTTTTTGTTTAACACAATAGTAAATTACTTGTTGTAACATATTTGTGATATTAGTTGAGGAATCTTCTACAAACTGATAACCATTTAGTCCAGGCAAAGCTGCTAAAATTTCAGGGGGAATATTTGTTGTGCAATATATTAATTGTTGTTCCCCACCTATTCTCATAAAGACTTGTTCCCATTTTTGTACTTCCCATTGATCATGAGTAAAAACCCAATCTGGCTTAGAAAGCAAAGGAGAAAAATTACCTATCCCTACTTTTTTGAGTTTTTTAATTAAATTTTTATAATGCGGGCTGCCAATTGGTTCATTATCCTGGTTGTGTGCTAATAAAATAATGTGACCACCTCTATCAACTGCTGGTAGTGCAGCCCAAGCTCCTTTGACAGCCTGATAGTGATTTACAGCACCTTTTCCACCATGGGTTAAAACAATATCATACTTCTTATCAAGTTTTAATTCAGAAAATGACTTTAGCTGGGCTAATGCTTTCTGATGGGATATCTCTAAATCTCCAGTGGTAATACCACAAATATCCATGTCGCCATTAAGCAAAACATTTACTGTAAAGTCCACTCTCGTCCTTAAAGCTACTTCTAGAGCAAATTCATGGCAGGGATTACGGTAAAGGACTAGATTATCAGCATTGGTATCAGCCATGAATTCTGGCCCGTGAAATACTTGTGTAGCTTCTAAGTTAACAAGACCGGGACAAATGGCTTTACGGCCTCCTGAAACTCCGGCCATAAAATGAGCTTCAACTAGACCAGTAACAATATGTATATCTGATTGAATAAAGTCTCGGTTTATCTTTACCGGCACCCCTTTAATCAGCCCTATGGGGATTAAATCCTCACTACGGCAATCATGGTCCAATATAATGTAATTTTCACAAATATCGTCTCCAAAGGCTTCCTTCTTCCATTGTATAGATGTAGGGGCATGGGTTCCGGTTGCTATAATAATCCTGATATTCTGCCTATTAATACCAGACCTTTCCAACCGGTTTATTACAGGCGATAGTATATTCTTCTTATTAGTGCAATTATAAGGAACAGGACGTGTATTGTCAGACACAGCAATAGCAACTGTAATTTCTTCAGCAGGCTTAGGATGATAAGAAACTATCTCGTCAATAGTTTCACTGTGAATAGGGTTTTGAAATGAATATTCAATTGCTTCAGGTATATTCGGTAGCGGTGAAACCGGGTTCATTTGCAAAATATCACAGGTTTGAGGTACTTCCACCACAAGATTGCTATCTAAATAATCTATTTTAATTTTTTTCCAATGAGCGGTATTCATGATATTCTCCGGTTATAGTTTCAACCATTTATTAATTCTTTAAATAGTTAATCTTAATCTATATAGCAATCCAGGTATTCAATATTGTCAGTTGCAAATAAATTTAAATTTTTTAAAATATGTGCCTCGATACTATAGCAGCACTAATCATTTACATATATCAGTCCACTTTATATTCTTTAATCTTGCCTTCATCGATTACTATCCCAAGACCTGGTCCAAGTGGTGGGGAAATAGAGCCTGTTCCATCTACTAATATTGGTGTTCTTACAATTCCACCCAAACATTGATAATTTTCAATTGTACGGTAAGGGGGGTCATATATATATTCCATAAAAGTCCAATGATCATATGTACATAAGATATGAATAGTTGCTGCTAAGCCAATTGCACTAACACCATGATGTGGAACAAAATGAATATTGAATGTTTCGCACAGACCTTTTATTTTCATAACCTCTGTTAGTGATTGATTTACTACATCCGGTTGAATTATGTCATAAGATTTTTTCTCTACCATTAACCGGAAATCATGCAAAGCATTATTCATTTCTCCACCGGCAATATATATTTCCGTATTCTCTCTAAGGCGAGCTAATTCGTCAAAGTCCCAACGACCTAATGGTTCTTCCAACCACAGAACCCCTCTTTTTTCTAATTCTTTGGCGGTTCTCAAGGCTCTGCGGTAATCCCATCTGGGGCTCTTAACGGCGGAAGGAATCATTAATGTGGCTTGATTTGCATCTACCATTATATCTACTTTTCCCCCTACAGCCTCGATAACGGTATCAACATATTGCAAATCTTCCTCTATTGTATCAAAGTGAAGTCGGATTTTGATTGCTTGAAATCCTTCATTATAATATCTTTTAACTTGCTGGATTCTTTCGTCAAAATTACCTGGTAGTCCACTAACACAAGTGCTAGCGTAGGCTGGAATCTTTGTACGAGAGGCCCCCCATAGCATATATAACGGAAGATTAGCTGCTTTGCCTATTATATCCCACAATGCTATTTCTATTGCCCAAACTCCTCCAATATCACGGAGAATTCTGATATATTTTTCTACAAAAAAGGGATTTTCACCAAGCAAGAAAGGTTTGACTATTTTGACAATCCTTGCAGCAAAATGTCCATTACCACCGCCATACCCACTCAGACCCTCATCTGTTCGTACTATTACTAATGTGAATTTACGGAATTCTTCACTTACCCCAGGTGCCCATGCAGCACTATATTTGATATCACAAGGAATATTTAAATCATATGCCTCAATATGTGTGATTTTCAATACTAATACCTCCTTCCCCTGACTTTAAAAATAATTTTGTCTTTATTTGGTTAGAAATTTTAAAATATATAAAATTTCAATTTTCTTTAGTTTTTTATGATAGAAAATTTCGTTTTGTAAATTTAATAATATAAATATAATATATTATGTGTGTTTTTAGGTTTTATTAATAATTTCCTCGATTTCAATCAATCTATTAAATTTTGAAATTCTCTCGCCACTGACAAGTGGTCCACTTTTCATTATATTGGCAGAAAGCGCTACGGCTATGTCGGATACAAAATCATCATTAGAATCACTTGAACGGCCAGAAGCAATAATTTTAAAATTATTTTCCTTAGCTATCCGGGCAGCTTCAAGGGCTTCAGTCAGAGTACCAGCTTGATTAATTTTAAAAATAATTGCATTCCCCGCAGTTTTTTTAATACCTTCCTCAATTCTTCTATAATTTGTTACAAACAGATCATCTCCAACAATATTTATTCTATCTCCTATTTGATTAGTTAGTTGAGAAAACCCCTCAAAATCATCCTCTCCAAAAGGGTCTTCTAAGAAAACAATTGGATATATCTTAGTCAAATTCTTAAGGTATTCTATATATTCCTCTTTTGATAAATTTCCCCCATTAACAGAATAGGTGAATGGCTGGGATGAGCAGAGTTCCTCACCAACTATATCGATTCCTATTCCTATATGCTTTTCAAGGTTAAAAAAAGATACGCTCTCCATCATATAATCTAGGGCTTCTTCGTTACTCTTTAATGGTGGTGCAAGTGCTCCCCCGACTACTGATGGGATTGGTCCATATTTTTTTCTAATATTTTCTTCAAGTTTTCCAAACACTTTAGCGAGGGCTTCTATAGAATCCATTATCGAACTGAAACCGGAAAATACATAAGTATAATCCTCAAAATCTATTTGTGATGGAGAAAATTTACTTCCTGCAATCACAGTAGTTGAAATATCCGGAATTCTATAGGCATACAATCCACCTAAATAGCGAAATAGTGGTAGGCCTGCAGTTTCTGCCCCTGCCCTTGCAGCAGCGAGAGAAACTGCAAGTATTGCATTAGCTCCTAACTTAGATTTATCTTCAGTTCCATCAAGCTCAAGCATTATTTCATCGATAGTTCTTTGATTGGATACTTCTACACCTCTTAATCTCTTTGAAATAACATCATTGATATTTTTTACTGCCTTCCTCATACCCTTACCATTAAATCTTGCTTCATTGTCGTATAAATAGTTAGCTTCGTACTTCCCCCGAGATGTCCCTATAGGAATTGTGGCGACTCCTTTATGGTTACCTTCTGTTTCAACAACTGCTTTTATAGTGGGAATACCTGGGCTAATAATAATTTCTAAACCTCTTACAGACTTGATATTATTTAACAAAACATCCTCCTAGAAAATATATTAAGTTATATTTAGCGCTAAATTACTTGTATTTCTTTAATTAAACAATCTTTGTAGCCAATCGTATTTATTAGTAATGTGTAATTGGGCTAATTGTTTAGGATTTTCTTTTAAAAAGACAGTTTTTGCCTTTAAATATTGTAATTTTAAATTACTATTTTTTTGGAGCGAGGGTTTAAGCCGTCACACAAGCCATATTGATTGATGTGAGATTCTTTTTGAACATATCAAAAAATACGTTTATTTATTTCCATACATTTCTTAGCCCGCAGCTTGCAGATTAACAAACCCTTAGCCAAATTTTCTCCATAATTCACATTTTTATTTATATGTTAGCTATAGCTTTGCTCCTGACAACAAATCTCTTTAGTAAAAAGTATTATATTCTAAAAAAACGTTATTATACGACCCTTTATAAGGATCCACCTATTAACAGTCTAATAGTATAATTTCGAAATTCACTATTGATTAATCATCAAGTACTTGATCCTTGTTTCTCTCATTGACTTTATGCTTCATATAAGTTCCCAGCAACACCGATAAAAAGCCCATAATAAGTAATGTTAGAGAGATTGGTCTACTAACTAATGGTAAAAAGCTGCCCTTGCTGATAGATATTCCCTCTCTTATTCCTTTTTCAACAATTGGCTGAAGAATATAGGCAATCAAAACCGGCACTAAGGAAAGCCCTAATTTTTTCCATATAAAACCAAATATGCCAAAGAATATTACTACCCAGATATCAAAAATCCGATTATTTGTAGAGTAGGCACCTAATATGCAAAATATTGTAATAATGGGCAAAAGAAACTTTTTATGTAAACCTAATATTTTAATGAACCATTTGATTAGGAAAAATCCCATTAAAATCATAATAATATTACTAATTAAATTAGTTGTAAAAATTACATTCACGAGAACAGGGTGATTTTTAAAAAGAAGTGGACCAGGCTGTATGCCATGAATCATTAAAGCACCTAATAAAATAGCAGTTACTGCATCACCAGGTATTCCTAATCCCAGCCAGGTAATAAATGCTCCCCCAATTGATGCATTATTAGCTGTTTCACTCGCAACAACACCATCAGGTATTCCTGTACCAAACTTCTCCGGATACTTAGAATAAGATCTAGCCACTTCATAACTGATGACATTACTAGTAGTCCCCCCTATCCCTGGCATAATACCAATACCAATTCCAATTAAGAAAGAACGTATGTAGTTTATAGCCTGATCTTTATAAAATTTTAAATCAGGCAACATGTGTTTTAATTGAATATTATGCGCATTTTGGGGAATCATAACATCAGAAAAACTTGTAATATCATCAATAAGTTGTGGTAAAACAAAGATTCCAACCATAAAAGGTAGTAAAGCTATTCCCCCTGATAAATTACTAATATTAAAAGTAAAACGATGAAGCCCTGTAATGGGATCAGAACCAATACTAGCAATAACCAATCCAACTGCAACACCTAATAGGTTTTTCCATAGGTCCCCAGACATTAACCCAGATATGGCTAAAAATGTGAAAATACCTAGTGAAAAATATTCGAAAGGACCAAACTTTAAAGCTATTTTTGCCAATACAGGTGCTGCAAAAATAAGAATGACACCACTTACTAACCCAGCTGTTCCTGAAGAAATAATGCTAATTCCAAAAGCTTCCGCAAGTTTACCTTTTTGGCCCATTGGATAACCATCAAAGGTGGTTGCGACTGAGGAAGGAGTGCCAGGCATATTTAATGAACAAGCTGAGATAAAACCTCCAGAAATAGCTCCAATATCAATTGCTATAAGTAATATGATTGCATGACTGGGGCTCATAAAAAAGGTAAATGGTAAGGCAATAGTAATAGCCATAACTGCTGTAAGACCTGGCATTGCCCCAAAAACCATCCCCCCAAATACACCTATAGTTGCTAGAATAAGTGAAATAGGAGATAGTACTATTTGAAAACTGCTTATAACATTACTAAAAGAAGATGCTTCCATAAACAAATCTCCAGCATTTTATTATATTCTTTAATTTAAGGTAAAATTACATAAAGTTGTTTAGTAAAAAGATACCATAGTATGAATGTACTTAACACTGAAAATCCCAATCCACTTAATAAGTTCTGCATAGAAATTTCTTTAACGATGAATAAATAAATGAATAACATTAACATAGTACTTGAAATAACAAAACCTAATATAGGAAGAACTATTACATATAATATTAGCGAAATAAAAATGAAAACATAACTATAAAAGCCTAACTCTATTTTCACAGATAAGCTATTTTCCCTATCACTTGCAGTAATAAGAGTGTTCTTCTTTAAACTGGATAATAAAATCATCAAACTACATAATACTATTAAAATAGCGGAAACTTTGGGGAAAAATGAAGTTCCCAATCTATCTAAATGCCAATCTCTAATTCGTTGGGTACTTAAAAATAATATTGAACCAACTAACATTCCAATTAACCCGATTACTGAATCCTTTGTTAATTTCAATTTTCCTCTCCCTATTGTTTCGATATATCTATTTTTAATATCCTTCGTAAAAGTATTGTAAGAATATACATATGATCTTTGAAATGCTTTTTTATACTACTGTCCGCAGCTTTTAACTGTGGCCCGATTATTTGCTTCTTTTGTTCAGGGTATTTGAGAAGGACAATATAAACTCCTTCTCAAATACCATTTAAATAATTATGCTTTAAATTTAGTGTGCTTACTTTTTCACTAAACCTGCTTCTTCGAATAAAGGTCTAAAATAATCTTCTTCTTGTTTTAAGAATTCTATAGATTCTTTTGTATCTAGATATGTTACTTCAATGCCATTTTTTTCAATTTCTTCTATATATTCAGAGTTGCTACTAATTTCTTTGATCGCTTCAGATATTATTCTCACAACATTGTCTGGGGTTCCGGGTGGTGCATATATGACCTGATAATAGCCGAAATTCCCTTTTAGATTTGCTTCTTCCCATGTTTGAACATTTGGTAAAAATTTACTTTTATCTCTTGACTGCAATACTATTGGTTTGAGTTGGCCCGCTTCAATGAAGCCCATCACAGAAGGGACACTCGCCGTGGTAAGATCCAAATGGCCCCCTAGCAGCTTAGTAATTCTATCGGTATCTCCTCCGCCACCAAGAGCAATATCTAATGTGCCACCAGCATCCTTATTCATTACAATTCCAGCTAAATGTGCATTTGACCCAACTGAGACACCCATGGTTAAAGCATTCGGATTTTTCTGTGAATACTCCTTTAATTCTTGCCAGTTACTATAGGGTGCATCGGGCATAGCAACAACAACATTGTCAGTAGCCACTGTGGTACAAATTACAGTAAAGTCATTCCAGGTAAAATTAACAAGACCAGTTTCAAAGCTTGACAACATGGATTCGTGATGGTTAAGTAATCTATACCCATCCGGCCTTGATTCTAAAACATTTTGAGATCCCACAGTTCCCGAAGCTCCAGCAATATTGACTATTACTGTGGGCTGATCTAAATATTTTGGAAAATATTTACCCAGGATTCTTGCGGCGATATCGCTACGGCCTCCCGGTGCGTAAGGTACGACCATCTCTATTGGTTTATCGGGATAATCATTAGCAAAAACTCCTACAGATGAAATCAGAATTGCAAACGCGGTAAACATTACTATTTTTCTTGAAATTTTTTTCATAATACGACTCCTTATTTCGAATAGAATGTAATTAAATATTTATTAATCCTACCACTTTGCATCACATGCTGACCTACCACTACCTTCAATATCTTTTCGTTCAAAGTTTTCTGAGTTGCTTTTATTTTAGTAATAAATTCGGTAGAAATAGAGTAATTTGGGGGAAATAGGTAACTAACATTAATACTACTATTAATATGATTATGAAAGGCACGCAAGCTTTTACTACTTGTTCAAAAGATACTTTCGCTATGTCTGCAACTAAATATGCACACATACCAACGGGAGGAGTAAGAAGACCAATCATTAAATTTATAGTCAACAATACACCAAAATGGACCCTGTTTATTCCAAAAAGATCTATTACTGGTAAGAGAACTGGTACTAAAACAACAATGGCTGCGGTAGTATCCATAAAACATCCAACTAAAAGTAACAATAAATTAATGATTAATAACACTATATATTTATTAGAAGTTACGGATAAAATCAGATTAGTAAATTGCTGCGGTATCATCTCATAACTGAGAACCCACCCGAATAAGTATGCAGTACAACTTAGAAAAGCAATCATGCCTATACTTTTAGCCACATTTTCCAAACTTTCAAGCAAACCTTTAAAAGTAAATTGATTGTATATAAAGGTCTGTAGTATAAAGGCGTATACCACGGCAATAACCGCAGCTTCTGTCGGGGTTGCTATACCCAATATTATGCCGCCCATAATAATAACCGGAGTTAGTAGTGATAAAAAAGCGTCTTTAAAATCATTCCATAACTCTTTCAGCGTGGCCTTTTTATATACTTTATAATTTTTCTTTATAGCAATTAAGTATACACCTACCATTAAGCCTAATCCCATTAATATTCCTGGTATTGCACCAGCAATAAAAAGTGCACCAACTGAAACATTCGCCATAGCCCCATAAAGAATAAAAGGAATGCTGGGAGGTATAATGGGGCCAATGGTTGAAGAAGAGGCAGTAACAGCGGCTGAGAAGTCTCTATCATATCCATCTTCAACCATAGCTTTTATTTCTATGACTCCTAACCCTGCACTGTCTGCAACGGCAGAACCACTCATCCCCGCAAAAATCATACTTGCTACAACATTAGCATGGCCCAAACCACCGGGTATATGACCTACCAGAGTCTTAGCAAAGCCAAATATTCTGTCAGTGACCCCCCCTGTATTCATTAGTTGACCCGCCAAAGCGAAAAACGGAATCGCTAAAAAAGGAAAATTTTCAAAGAGACTTACCATAATTTGCGGTATCGCTGTAAAAGGAATATCACTAAAAGCAAAAAAAAGTAAACAAGTAGCCCCCATACTAAACCCAATAGGCACACCTACTAACATCAATAAAAGAAAACATATTATAAGAACTGTTCCACTCATATTTCTAACCCTTTCTGACCCCGATTAATGATGCTTTCATATAGATAAGTAATAATATATATTGAAGATATAATAAACCCTGGAACCATTGATATACTTAACACCCAAAATGGTATCCCAAGACTATATGCTCTAATAGTGCCTCCTACTTTTGGAAGTAATAAAGCATTTCGAGATACGATAATAAAAATCAATAACATTAGCAACATTGAAAATATCTTTAAATAATGCTGTATAGTTTTAGGAAATTTTTTAACTAAAAAGGTAACATCTAAGTGTGTTTTTTCATATGTTGATATTGAGATTCCAAAAAAACATAAGTATGCATACAGATATCTAGATAATTCTTCACTCCACATTAACGGTTTCTGAAAAATATAGCGCATTATTACTTGGGAAAACACTGTGAATACCATAACTACAAGAATTATTTGAGCAATTATTACAACTGTTCTATTTAATTTATGTCTTAGTAATTCCACAAACATCACCCCCATTATGATTATGTTATAACCAAATAATTGTATTAGTCCAATACCAGCAATTATTACATTTGACTGACTTAGGTATATTGTATTTTTAAAGCAGGCAGTTAGTTGCAAAAACTGCCTGCTTTGTTTTTATTGCATTGTTTTAGGTGTTTCAGTCATAAAGTAATTTAATTATTTTATTGATTCGGCAATTCTATCGTAGAAACCTTTTGGCCAAATTTCCAGCTCTTCTAAATTGTATGCTGCATTCTTACCTTTTTCCCAAAAAGCATTCTGATCAACTTCGATATATTTAACACCAGCTTCTGCCATCTTTGCTTTTATATCTGCTTCGCTGTTTGCTACTATTTCACGATTGTAGATGCCGGCTTCTGTAACACATTCTTCGAGAATTACCTTTTGTTCATCAGTTAAACTTTGATAAAATTTTTCCGTTACACCTAAGGCAACTAATTCAGGTAGGTGCCCGGTAAGAGAAATGTATTTAGCAGGTTCATAGAATTTCTGAGAATATATCAGATCTAAAGGGCATTCCATTGCATCAACAACACCCTGTTGTAGGGCAAGATACACTTCTCCAAAAGCAACTGGGGTTGGGGATGCACCTAATGCTTTCCAAGATTCAATATAAGAAGGAGTTTCAGGAACTCTTATCTTTAAACCTACCACCTCATCAACTGAATTTATCGGATGCTTGCATAAAAGGTTTCTAACACCTCTTCTCCATTCAGACACAGACACTAATCTTATCCCATGCTCATCAATCAATTTCTGTCTAATTTCCAGACCTACCGGGGAATTGATTGCTTTCGCATATTCATCAAAATTTTTGAAGGCAAAGGCGGTATTAAATAAGAAAAATTCTGGAACAAAATGTCCCGGCCAGCCTAAACCATTTAAGTGTCCTTGCTGAATATTCTGCTTCATATTTTGAATCTGTACAAAAAAACTTCCCAATTGATTAGATGGGAATATCTGTACATCAAATTCTCCATTAGTTCTTTCTTCAAACAATTCTTCGAATTTTAGTAATGCTTGATGTTCGGGGTGTTCGGGGTTCATTTCATGACCAATTTTCATTACTTTCGGAGCTCCAAATGCTGACATCGTTAATGCGAAAATTGCAAGTACTAATCCTAACATTACTAATCTAAATTTTTTATTCATGTCTTTTTTCTCCTTTTATTAAATCTAATTTTTTACTATAACTACCGGCACAGTCAGGTAGAAGATATAAAAACACTTCACCTCCTTGCATATTTACTATTTTCTTGCTCGATTATGCTCTTCATTTATTCTAATTAATTATTTTAATACCCTTTTCCAAAAAATAATTAAGTATTTTTTGATCTAATTGTGAATCTGTTATTATTAAGTCAATCTTACTTAACGGTGCTATTGTTAGCAGACTGTTATTATGAAACTTTGAGTTGTCACCAATAAAAATAACCTTGTTAGCTTTTTCAATTACTCTTTTCCTTATCTCAACTATAAACGGGAATGAACTTTTAATTCCTTGTTCAACACTAATTGCTCCGGATGAAATAAAGGCTGTGCTTATGTGTACCTGGTCCAGCGTATTAATAGCCAATGGCCCTACAAAGCCTTTAGTTCTAGTATCCAATTGTCCTCCAGTAGAAATTATATTCATATTTATACAATCAGAAAGCTCATGTATAATAAATGGGGAAGTTGTAACAAGCGTTATATTATTTATGTCACGAGCAGACAATTCTTTTGCTAATACATAACAAGTGGTAGAAGAATCTAAAAAAATAATATCATCTTCTTCTATAAAATCTATTGCTTTCTTTGCAATCTCTCTTTTTTGGGGCAAGTTAACATTCATGCGTAACTCAAACATTATTTTTGCAGAAGTAGATTCATTTAGCCTAACCCCTCCATGCACTTTCTTAACAAGCCCTTCTCTCTCTAGCTCATTTAACATTCTATGCACTGTCATGTAAGATGCATTCAGGCGTTTACTAAGATAACTAATTTTACAAAATTTTTCTTTTTTTAATAATGCTAATATCTTTTCTCTTCTTTCAAAAGGAATCAATTTTAACTCCAATTATATCTATAAAATTGTTATCTTTTAATATATTACAATATAATCTATCATTTTATATCAATATTGTCAATTTTCTTAATATTAACTTAAGAATTCTATTAATCATTGAATTTTACTTTTTGCTAAACTACATAAACAAATAGATATATATTTAGCTTCCTCAGAATCTGCTCTCGAAGTTAATATTATTGGATAGCTTGCTCCCCACAGCAACCCAGCTACTTTAGCCCCTCCCATATAGACAGCTGCCTTGATCAAAAAAGCTCCGTTTTCCAAATTAGGGGTTATTAGAATATCGGCAGGTGGTTTAAATGCAAACGAAAGTTTCTTATTGTTTGCTGCCTCCTCTGATACTGCAGTATCTAAAGACATTGGTCCATCTAAAACAATTTTCTTTTTATTTATCTGTCCCCTCTCAGCCATCTTGCTCAATATAGCACAGTCATAACCTGATTCTATTCCTCTTAAAATTAATTCATTTGCACTTAAGAGAGCAATCTTTGGGGTTTCTATCCCCATGATATTGGCACATTTAATTGAATTTTCTATAATTGTAACTTTTTGCTCCAGCGTTGGATTAGGAATAACGGTGCCGTCAGAAATAATGAAAATTTTTTTTGAATCTTTAAGTTCAACAATAGAGGTATGAGTTAAAAGTTGGTTGCTAATTTTTGAATGAATTATTTCCTTCAGAAATATTGATGTATTAATTAAGCCCTTAGCCATGGTGTCTGCTTCCCCTTTTAGAATAAGACTAGCTACTTTTCGCATTACTTCTTCATAGTTTTCAGCAATTATTGTATCTCTCAGTTTGTTTTTTTTAGTGTCAATAACAATAAATTGGGCTATGTTATTTTTCTTTGCAAGCTCTGCAGCATTTAGTAATGAATCATCTGGACAAACAAGAATAATTCTAATATTTGATTGTTTTTTTTCTGCTTGTTTTTTAATAAAATCAAAAGAGATGGTGTTAATATTCATTTATTATAATATCTCCTTTTATGGCTAAAAAAACATTGTGAGCTAGTGATTCGTTTTCAAACTCACCAGGATAAAACATAATTTTCCCCAAAAAACTGAGTTTTTCATTCAACATTTCTTGGATAAAGCTAGAGTGACAAACTCCCCCTGTCAGAATCACAGCATCTAAGTCACCATTAAGTATGGGTAGAAGACTGCAAACGTACTTAGAAATATTATAGATATACGCCTGCAGTATAATGGCTAACTTTTTATCATTTTTAGACTGGACTTCAATATGTGCCATATCACGCGACTCAAAATAGCTGTACAATCCTGATTTATGAGTAATTTCATCTATAGATTGTGCAAAAGATCGCTTTCCTTCATTAAGATAGCTAATAAGGTCTAACGAAGGTAGGTTTCCTGCTCTTTCAACTGAAAAAGGACCCTCTTTATCACTGTTATAGACATCTACCATCCTGCCTTTTTTATGGGCACCAATGGAGCCTCCTCCACCCAAATGAGCAATGATAAAATTAGATTCTTCATATGGCTTACCTATATCGTATGCAGCCTTTTTGGCAACAGCTTTCATATTCAAGGCGTGGGAAAGACAGTTCCTCTGTATACCTTTTATCCCTGTTATTCTAACAAAATCTTCTAATTCATCAACACTAATTGGATCAACAGTATAAGCTGGTATTTTATATTTTTTAAATAAGTCCCATGCCATCACTACGGCTAAATTTGCGGGATGTGAACCTTGTAAACCAGCTTCTGCATCTTTGACCATTGCTTCATTAACAGAGTACACTCCGGAGCTCAAAGGTTTTAATCGTCCCCCTCTGACAGCTAATGCATCAATTGTTTCGATTGCATGTGATCTTTTTTGTAGGTACTCCGTAATTTCTTTTTGCCGATAAATTAGTTGATCTGGGAATAGGGGCATATCAAGTACTTTTTGATTATGTAAAATAGAGTGATTCTCAATGCAATTTTTATTTTCATAGATTGCTATTTTAGTGGAAGTTGAACCGGGATTTATAGTTAATATTTTCAACATATTTCCTAAAGTCCTTTTTATTTTTTTATTTTATGGAAAAACCATTCCCCCATCAACATTTATAGCCTGGCCAGTAATGTGCTCTGATAAAGCCAAAAATAATGCAGTTTCACCAATAGCTGCAGGCGTTTGCGGTACACCTAGAGGGATTCCCTCTTTCACGGTTCTTTGAAAGGCAGCCTCTCCATCTTCACCAGGCAATGCTTTCTTTTTTCTTGAATATTCCCACATTCTTGTTGCTACAATGCCAGGACAAATAGCATTCACATTAATATTATCCGGCGCCAATTCCATTGCTATGGCATTAGTAAATCCGACTACTGCGAACTTTGATGCGCAATAGTGGCTTTGTCCGGGATAACCTCTTTTTCCAGAAACAGAGGCTATGTTTATTATTTTTCCAGTTCGATTTTTTTTCATAATTGGAACAACCGCTTTGCAACATAGAAAAACACCCTTACTATTAACTTCCATTAAATTATCCCATTCCTGTTCACTTAAATCCTCTAGTCTGTTTCTAGTAGCAATCCCGGCATTGTTAACTAAAATATCTATTTTCCCAAAAGTATTCATAGTTTCATCTACCATTTTTTGAACATCATTCCATAAAGTAACATTCGATTCTAGCGCTATGGCTTTAATACCCATTTCTGTTAATTCTTGAACAAAGCTAACAGCATTTTTATAGCCATCAATTTGTTTGCTTTCGCAATGATTATCAGATGTGTCCAGGAAATCAATCCCTGTAATAACTAAGCTTGCATTTTCACGTGCAAACACCTCAGCAATACCTTTACCAATTCCACTTCCCCCGCCAGTTATGATGGCAACTTTCCCCTCAAGTAGTCTCATACAGTCCCCCTTTATCTATGTTAATAATGAATATTTATTTTTTAAAAATGGTCCTTGATATTTATATTTATTTTTATCTTCTATTTCAAGGAATCTATTGTATATCCCCGTTGCAGGGTATCCAACTACACACCCTGCCTTAATTTGGACAGCATTTACTGCAATGGAAAAATCAGCCAAAAAAAGTTCATTTGTACTTTTACTTCTGATTGATGAAATAATGTCAATATTATTCTGGTTTGCATATTTAGCAATTTCCAATAATTCTGTAATTGTTCCAATTTGATTTGGCTTTAATACAGTACTGTTTATTAATTTTAAATCAGAAGACATCTTTAATCTTTGTTTATTAGAGGCAATTAAATCATCTCCAACAATTTGAATACCGTTATGCTGTATTTTTTGGTAACTTTCAATGTCTTCTTCATCAAAAGGGTCCTCTAAATAAAAAATTGGATATTCCTTTATTATTTTCTTATAAAAATCTACTGTTTGCGACTTATCCATTTCCTCTTGGTCTATATTATACGTTCCCTGGTTAGCATTAAAACATTCTGTTGCTGCGGCGTCTAAACCTAAAGTATAGTTTTCCTGATACCCACATAGTTTGATAGACTTTAATAAACAGTCTAAAACTTCCCGTGTTTTACTCATTTGTGGCACAAAAGTAATCCCCGGGGCTACCAAATGTTTATCCTTCAACAAATCATAAAGTTTATAGTATATTTCAATTCCACTTTCTATAGCTTCTTTAAAAGTATTAAAACCTGTGGGAATTATACAAAAATCTTCCAATGCAAGTTGATTAGCAAATCCAACGCCACCGTGAATCATAACAAAAATAGGAACAGGGATCATATACTCTTTATTATCAGGGCATAAGTACTTGTGCAGAGGTACTCGTAATGACATGGCTGCCGTTTTTGCTATTGCCATAGACACACCTAGCAATGAATTTCCACCTAAATTATTTTTGTTGGGTGTACCATCCAATTCGAGCATTATACTATCAATAGTCTTTTGTTCCGTAATTTCCAATCCGATTAATTGAGGAGCAATTTTTTCATTGACAGCTTGAACCGCTTTAAGATTTCCTTGACCAAAAAGCCTTTTTCCGCCATCAAATAGCGTTAGAGCTTCATACTTACCTATTGAGGTTCCGATATCGACAGCTGCCCTGCCAATGGTTCCACTTTCTGTTTCAATTTCAACCTCAATTGTCGGTAATGCCATTAAAGATAGTATCTCTCTAGCCGTTACTTTTTTTATTTTATCCATTTAAAAAACCTTTTTACATTGTTTCAAATAAATACTTTTACTGCACAACCACTATTTTTATGCTTTGCACAGCAACATTTGTGGGCCCTGTTATTATATGGTCTTGCAAACTATCTAATACATAAAAAGAGTTATTCTTATTTAACTGCCCAAAAAGATCTATATTTTTTTCTAGACATGTTTTTGCAGTGCCACCATCGGCAATTCCACCAGCAACTTGAGTGGGACCGTCAGTTCCTTCAGAATCAATTGCCGCAACAGTTATGTTGTAACCGGAAATATTACCAGCTAACCCTAAAACAAATTCTTGGTTTCTGCCACCTTTACCATCTTTATTAGTAACTTTAACCGATGTTTCTCCACCTGCAATTAATACACAGGGTGGCTTTATAGGATGATTGAACTTCACAATGTCTTTAGCAATACTGGCTAAAGCTATTCCTACTTCTTTACTTTCGCCCTCTAACATTGTTGATAAAATCATTGCATTGTAGCCAAGTTCCTCGGCAATCCTTTTTGCCGCAATGCAAGCACTATATCTATAGCTCATTGGAATATTATATACTTTAAGTGGACCTATATTTTTAACAGTTTCCTGTTGTTTTCCTTCTACTCCTTCGGACAAGTGCTTTTTTATTGAAATAGGTGTATCTTCCCAAATATGATATTTTTTTAAAACAAAGATTGCATCCTGAAAAGTAGTAGGATCTTCCCAAATTAAGTCGGGCCATGGCATTGTTTTAAATTGTTCCTTTTTATTCCCAGGCTGAAAATTTAAAATAATTCCCGGAGAAATGTACTGACCTAAGCGACCGCCTGAAATTAAAGAAATATGCTTACGCACACAGTTTATTTCTTGTATATTATTGATATTATTAAGCAATAAATTATATAGGATTTGCATATCTTTCAAAGAAACACTTTCTACAGGGAGGCTAATCATTGAAGACGTACCGCTAGAGCCAATAAAAAATACTAAATCATTCTCTGTTGCTAAATTGGCTATTCTTATTATTTCTTTTGCAGCTTTAATACTTCCATCATCTGGCAAGGGATGCCCAGTTTTAATAATATCTATTTTATCAATTTTTTGCGATTCAATACCTTTAACTGCAATAATACTTTCAGTAATTTTATCTCCCAGAACCTTATTTAGGGCTAATGCACTTAATAGGGAACCTTTGCCACCACCTAACACAAAAATATTATTTATCTTTTTTAAATCAAATGTAATAGTTTCTAGCTCCGTATCGACGGCAAGGATATTATCCTGAAATCTAATATTTTCCAAAACTTCATTATATGGATTTATCTCATTCAGAGTCTTCTCTATAATATCAAGGGCTATTTTTCTACCACTTTTACAGCCATGGCTTGACAATTCTCTTTTATTTATGATTTTTGGTAAAAATCTTTTTAGAATATTATTTCTCTCCTTCCTAAAAATCCTATACTTGCTACTCTAATATATTCTCTTATTGATTCCTACACTCTAAAAAATGCAGAATTCCAGCTAGATTAAAAAACAATTTCCACTTTATTGAAATTTTCAATGTAGTTCTTAAGATCTGTCAAAAATTCATAGGTGGGAACACCGTCTATTATCCTATGGTCAACTGTAATAATGAAATTAGCCATTGGAGCAATGATTATTTTCCCTTTTTCGACTATTGGCTTATCTTTAGCGCGCGTAATTCCCAGAATAGCTCCTTCCGGATAAGTTAAGAGTGGTTGGATGAAGTCTACAGCATAGCTGCCTACACTTGAAACAGAGAACGTTCCTCCTTTCATTTCTTCAGGTGTGATAGAGCCCTGAATCGCCTTTTCGCTCAAATCTTTGATCAAAGAAATCATTTCTCTTAATGTTTTTTTGTTAGCTTGGGTTATTACTGGTACCAAAATACCTGACATTCCTCTTCTTTGAATAGCCACGGCAAAGCCAATGTTAATATCTGCATGACGGATTATAGAATTATTTTCTAAATCTAATGCTACATTAAGAGCAGGGTGTTTGTTTAGCGTTCTAGCTATTGAATAAACCAAAAGGGGTAGAAACGTAAGTTTTAAATGATAATTGTTTAGACATAAAGGATCCAGTTCTTTTTTAACATTTAAAAAATTCGACATATTTATTTCGATACCAACAGTGGACTGAGCTGCAACTTGATTACTCCAATGAAAATTTCTTATCATTGCTTTTCTAAGAGGGCTTAACTTTACTTCCTTAGACTCTGCTTCCATCCTTATTAATACTCCTGCAGTATATTTTCATTCTATTTTATTATGTTATTTATTGATTATCTCAAGCTTTTCTCATACTCATCTTTAGAATCATAAATTGCTCCAATAACATTGCCAACTGGCACCTCTTCCCCTTCTTGCGCTAAAATATTTAATATTCCAGAACAAGGCGCCTCTACAACAACTACTGCTTTGTCTGTTTCTACATTGGCAATTTCTTCAGCTTTTTCTACTGCTGCACCTTCCTTTTTTTCCCATTTAATTATGACACCTGTCTCCATATCTGGAGAACCCTTAGGCATTAACACTTCGGTAAACATTTTCTTTCCTCCTTTTTAGTTTTCAAAAATATTTATTTTTTAATTAATGTTTTAATTTCTTCGACAATCTTGGTTGTGCTTGGAATAACCATATTTTTCAGATTGTCATTAAAGGGTATTGGTACATCTAAGCTAGAAATTCTCAATATAGGTTTTTTGAGAAAGTCGAAAACATTTTCTTGAACTAAAGCAGTTATTTCTGCACCAACCCCTCCTGTTCTATTCCCTTCTTCTACTATAACTAAGTGACCGGTTTTTTTAACCGATTGGTTGATTGCTTCGATGTCAAGTGGTACAATGGTTTTTGGATCAATAACTTCGATATTGATTCCTTCTTTTTTTAAATCTTCTGCTGCACTTAAAGATCTGCTTACCATTCTGGAAGTTGCTACTACTGTGATATCTTCTCCTTGTTTTTTAATCTCAGCTTTTCCGAATGGAATAGTATATTCTTCTTCTGGAACCTCTCCTTTTGTATTATACAAAGCTCGGTGCTCAAAAAAGAGTACTGGATTATTGTCACGTATTGCTGTTTTTAACAAGCCCTTTGCATCATAAGGAGTTGAAGGAAGAACAATTTTTATGCCAGGAGTATGCATAAATAATGCTTCATTGCACTGGGCATGCTCAGCACTGCCTCCAAAGGTTGCTCCCATGGAAGACCTGATTACTAGTGGCACTTCAAACATCCCACCATGAACATAACGCCATTTTGCTGCTTTATTATAAACTTCATCAAAACATACTGCTAAAAAATCTGCGAACATTATTTCAACTATGGGTCTAGTGCCGGTAATAGCAGCACCCACTGCCATACCTGCCATTGCTGCTTCAGAAAGCGGTGTGTCCTTAACCCTATCTGGACCAAATTTATCCAACAGCCCTGTTGTTACTTTCCAAAGTCCACCCACAACTGCCACATCTTGACCATAAATAAAAACCTTCTCATCTCTCATCATTTCTTCGTGTAAGGCCTCATTTAAGGCTTGGGCAAATGTTATTTTCCTCATTTTAATACTCCATCATTGTTTATTTTAAATTTTTTAAATACATTTTTTGAGGAACGATCTGCAAATTGTGGTACTAAGCATAAATATCTTTGAACAAATCTTCCTTACCGGGATCTATGCTATTTTCAGCAAAACTGATAGCATTTTCAATTTCTTTCTCAATTTTATTCTTCTCTGTAACTATCCATGTATCTGTTATTACCCCTTGTTCGAGCAATTTATTTTCAAATCTACGAAGGGGACATTTTTCCATCCATTGACTTTCTTCTTCTCTTGTTCTATAAGAGCGCTGATCCCCTTCCATATGGCCTCTAAAACGATAAGTTTTAGCCTCAATTAAGTATGGCCCATTTCCAGATTTTGCGTGGTTTACAGCTTCTTTTGTCGCTTCATATACAGCGAGAATCGAATTACCATCAACAATTTTTGTAGGTATATTATACGCAACACCACGATCAGCTATATTTTCAACTGATGTAGAGTCTTTTATGTTAATTGAGATACCGTATTGATTATTATCACACAAAAATATTACTGGTAGTTTCCAAAGAGAGGCTATATTTAAAGATTCATGAAAGGTTCCCCTATTTGATGTATTGTCCCCGAAAAAAGCCAAAACTACACTTTTTTTATTTAACAATTTTAAAGATAGAGCTGCTCCTGTGGCAATTACAAAAACCCCTCCCTGTGTTCCGCTCATCCCCAATACTTTTTCACTACAAATACGAATTGCAGCTCCTTTCCCGCAATTAGTACCTTCTTTTTTCCCAAATAAATCGCAAAATATTTTATTTATTTCGATTCCCTTTGTCCAATTAGCACAAACTGCTCTGTGAGTAGTCATCATATAATCATCTTCGTTGAGAGCTAAGCACCCTCCAACAAAAGTAGCTTCCTCTCCAACACCTGAATGTACTGAGCCAGGAACTCTGCCCTGATGATATAGCTCAACAATTTTTTCTTCTAACATTCTAGCTTTAAGTAAATTAACGTACATATTTTGCAAAAAACCACCGCTATAATTCATTAAAACTATCCCCCCTGTAATATTGTTTAATAATTCCTACCAACATGTAAGCCCACCATCAATAACTACATTTGATCCGGTCATAAAAGCAGAGCAATCGGAAGCCAGATAAATAACGAGACCGCTCAATTCTTCTGGAATGCCTATTCTGCCGACTGGAAGCATAGACACTTTTTTAAGATAATCATTTTTATCTTTTTCCCATTTCAATGCTGTCATTTGAGTTTTCATATATGCCGGACTAATTGCATTCACTGTGATTCCATAAGGAGCTACTTCTACAGCCAGAGCTTTAGTTAAAAGAATTACACCGGCTTTCGAAGCGCAGTATGGAGCAACATGTGAACTTTTGTAATTGACCACCAACCCAGAAGCTGAAGCCATATTTATTATCCTTCCTTTTTTCTGGGGAATCATTTTCTTTAAAACAGCCTGGCAAGTTAGGAAAGTACCCTTTAGATTAACATCTATTACTCTATTCCAATTATCTTCACTCATTTCTAAAATTGGTTCTTGCTTGGGCATAATTCCTGCACTGTTTAACAGTATATCTATCTTGCCAAACTCCTGAATAGTTTTTTCTACCAAATTATTTACCTCAATAGCAGACCTAACATCACATTTAAAGCAATCTACCCGATTACTAAATTTTGATATTATTTTTCTTGTATCTTCCGCTTTTTCAAAATCAATATCTGCTAACATAATTGAAGCCCCAGCCTTTGCCAAAGCAACTGCATTAGATTGCCCAAGGCCTGAGCCTCCTCCAGTTACCAATGCTATTTTGCCACTTAAGTCAAACATTTCTGATGGATTCATCAATATTAACCCCTCGATACGTTATAATTTAATATAAATATCATTTTATATCATAGTAGAACATTGTATTACAGAGTGTCAAGGATTTTTTTAAACATTTTACTAAGTTTTTATGAAACTTATTTTGAAAAATATCGGCTTAATCAGAGCAAGGAAGTATAAAAGTTAAATTATTTTTAGGAAATCTTAAATAGAAAAACTTTAACTCATTACTATTTATTTTAAGATTATTCCTATGTAGGGGGGTAGTAAGATTGCAATTGTAATAATAAAATCATTAAAAGAAATTTGATAATTTAACCAGTTTAGCTATTTTATAATTACTAGTGGAAACAATGTTTTCTTCCGATACGATATAAACCATCTTATGCCAAATCTGCTTAGAGATTTTCCCTTAAAACAATATTAGGAAGAAAACAATTTAAAGGTAGATAGAGAATTTCTTTTGATTTATTGCAGTTGTCCAAATAACCACTTTTTCATTACTAGCTTTAGCTAAAGCAATCGTTCGAGTAAAAACTAATTAAAGTTACCTGAGAGTTCTTAAGCCGGAATAGAAAATATATTATTGCTATATCCGCGTATCATGCTCATCAATAATAATGGTGGATTTAATGAACTATTAATTATATTGTCTTATTTGTATTTGTTTCACTCTTATAATAACTAACTCCCCGCTTTGTAGAGCGGGGCTAGAATCAAATTATGGAAGATTTAGAACAATATGAAGTCTATGATTTTTTAATTGGGAGTTTGCCTAGGATGCCCCTCTTGCAGCTTTTACTTGTGACAACCCAAGCTAAAACAAGATTTAATCTGTTCAGCTTCTGATACTGTCCAAGATTTAAGAAGGGCGGTCCATCTAATCATCAAACTCATCAGCTCGGATGGTTCCCTTAATTTAACCGACCTTCCTTATTTTAAACTCTGCCGGTACCATGATTGAGTGCTGCAATAGATATCCGTATGGTATAAATACAATTTTATGAGACAGTAAGCAATACCAATATGTCGATATAACTAAAGACAATATTAACTATTAACCAAATTTACTGGAGTACCTTCAATATATTTAACCAAATTATTAATAGCGATATCTAGTAATCTCTCCCTACTTTCTCTTGGTGCCCAGGAAATGTGTGGGGTAATGAAACAATTTTTAGCCTTTAAGAGAGGATTATCTTTTTTTATAGGTTCCGAGCTTACCACATCTAAACCTGCAGCAAGAACCTTCCCACTATTTAAAGCATCTGCAAGATCTTGCTCAACTACAAGCTGTCCGCGGCTATTGTTTATAATGATAACTCCATCTTTCATCTTGGCAATATTATTCCTATTTATAATCCCTGTTGTTGAAGGTAGTAACGGGCAATGTAATGCTATGATATCAGATGATCTTAATAATTCATCTAACTCCACATATGCCCCTATTTCTCTTCCAGAGTCATTCTGAACATAGTCATTTGCTATTACTTTCATACCTATTGCTTTTGCAATCATGCCAGTTTTTTGACCTATTCTCCCAAATCCAATAATACCAATGGTCTTACTATTAAGCTCAACTAGTGGAAAATCCCAAAAACTCCATTCATTAGTAGATTCCCACCGACCTTTATGCACAGCCATGTTATGATGACCGACCTGATTAGTTATTTCTAATAGTAGAGCAATAGCATGTTGGGCAACAGCTTCAGATCCGTAATTAGGAATATTAGCAACTAGTATGCCCTTTTCTTTTGCGAGATCTATATCAATATTGTCGTATCCGGTGTGTAATGTACAAATAAATTTTATATTTGGACATTCGTTTAAAGCTTTGGCTTTAATTGGTGACATACTTGTAAAAACAATTTCAGCATCATTTATATGTGAGATAATTTCTTCTTCATCTGTTAATGAAGTGTGTTCATATATTATTACATCTCCTAATGCCTTTAAGTTATCCCATTTAAGATCGCCAGGGTTCAACACGTATCCATTTAATACTACAATTTTCATATATTAACTCCTACACATCAAAATTTTAAAACTACGTTAAATTGAATTAATGCTGTCAAATAAACATTCTATATATACCTACAAAGGTGCCATCATAATGTATTAATAAAAGAACAGTTGGAAAATATAACTGAGCAAAATAATAATCTAATAAATATATTTTTGCAAGAAATACTTTTTACAAAGTGGGTATTCTTTGCCGTCAAGATTTGATATTTGATATGGGGACTAGTTCTTATATCCTCCGTACTTGCTAGGATACTCCTCCGTCAGTGCATTATATCGTCGCTTATTCATTTATCATAGGTAAACCCATGGTTTTCTGCCCTAAGGAACTGATAAACTATTACTTTAAATCATGATACATTTTGCAAATTCTGGCGGCCAGATACAAGTTATCTAATTTTCACCGGTAGCTATTATATCTTCATGAAAGCCTTAATGCCTGCTATCACTCTTTTAATTAAATGTTCCTGTGCAGAATAAGCCATATGTCCTATTCTAAAAACTTTTTTTCTTAATGGTCCAACGCCCCCTGCTACCAGTATTCCATACTCCTCTTTCAAATATGTTTGCAATCCTTCGGAGGTCCTTTCTCCCGGTAAGACTGCCGAGGTAACTGTAGGTAGGAGAAACTCTTTATTTTTTATGAATAAAGATATCCCTTCTTGCTCTAAAGCAGTGCATAGCATTTCAGTAATCCTTTTATGCCTTGTCCATCTTTGTTCCAGGCCTTCTTCAAAAATCTGGTCCAGAGCTTTGTGTAAAGCAAAAAAGAGGTGTACCGGTAAAGTAATCGGAAAGGGGTGCCAATCTCCCCATTCTTTCTCATACCTTTGCCATGTTCTTAGATTGAGATACCAGCCTGGAATATCAGATTCTGATGCCATTCTTTCCCATCCTTTGGCACTGATAGCTATGGTAGATAAACCGGGGACTGAGCCTAAGGCCTTCTGGCTGGCAGATACGCAAAAATCAATTCCTAGTTTATCAACCGATAACTCAACTCCCCCTAATGAAGAGATGGCATCGACCACGAACAAGACATCTTTCTTTGCACACAATTTTGATAGCTCTTCCAAATGATTTACCATACCAGTAGAAGTTTCACCATGCACCACTGCCAATAAATCATACCTATTCTTTTTTAAATATTTTTCGACCTCCTCTATTAAAAACCATTCTCCAGGATCCTTTTTAATAACAGTTATTTCTTTTAAATAATGAGAGGCAATTTCGTATAAACGTTCTCCGAAAGTGCCGTTATTTAAAATCAGCCCCTTTTTACCATTTAAACTAGCCATGGTGGCATCCAGTGCTCCTGAGCCTGAAGATGGCATAATAAAGACACTATTCTCGGTTTGATAAACTTTCTGTAATTTCTGGAGCGTTTCCAGATAATAATCCATCCAGAGATTACCATAATGTGGAATACTGGGACGGTTAAGTTCATTCAATACTTCAGGGTCACATTCCGTAGGTCCTGGTATTGACAACTGGTATTTAATCACAATCAATTCCTCCGTATCCATTCTTGTAATTAAAATGTGTTAATTAATTCTTCTTTATAATTTCTTTAATCTTCTCTAACACTAATTTCTCTTCTCCACTGGCAAGCATATGAGGATTAAGTGTTAAATAATTTTTTTCCACAACAGTCGCAATGCGTGGATTGCCTTCATATAGCTTTTGAGCAATATCTTCTTTGGTCATACCTAAGGTTTTTTCATTAAATTTAACATAAACCCGGGGAATTGTAGCAGGCTGGGTTAACGGTTGTGTCGGATATCCAGAAAAGACCTGGATATAAGGAATATTATCCAATCCTTTTTTAAGATATTCAACCTGTTCTTCCCATTTTTTTATTCTCTGCTGATGATCCTCTTTTAAGTATAACTCAATTGCTCTTACCAAACCCATAATTGTTTCCTTGTCTAATTTCATAGGCCTCCCAATGGCATGATGCGGGTAACCATGCAAACGGCAAATTTCAACAATATCCTTTTTCCCCACCATCAGCCCGGAAGATTGAGGACCACGTATATCTTTTCCTCCACTAAACAGCACGATATCTGCGCCCATTTTCACAAATTTAACGAGATTTTCAATGGGGGGTAGTTCACCAGCCGCATCAACAATAACCTTAATATTTTTATCTTGAGCTATAGTAATAATTTCTTTTAAAGAAAGAGAGGCTTCCAACATCTCTGACTGTATAAAAAATACTATCCCAACTGTCTTTTCATTAATAGCACCCTCTACCTCATATAGGTGGGTTTCAATGGCATTGCCAACTTCAATTAGTTTTGCACCAGCCATTATTAAAGCTTGATCATACGGATTACGATGACAACGCATAATTATGAACTCATTTTTCATCCCTTCTGAATTGGGGAGTGCTTTTATACATTTAGGTTCAGACCCAGCTATACAGGCTGCTGCTGATAAAGTTAATCCGGCAGCTGCTCCGGCTGTAACCAACGCAGCTTCCACATTAAGACATCTGGCAATATACTCACCAGATTTTTGCAATAACTCATCTATATCCACGAAAGAATGCGAAGCATCCTCCATTGCTTCTATTATTTCAGAAGGAATTAAAGAACCACCAAATTTGGTATAGGTACCTGCTGCATTGATAATCCTCTTTACGCCTAAATCCTCATAGTTGGCCATTGATTTTCTCCTCTCCAAACAAAGAACCAACAACTATTATTTCAATCCAATACTATTATTTCATCTCAAAAATCTACTTTTTCTAATCTCAGTTCACCATATTCAGGAATTTTACCCACCAAGGGTTTTATATATTTTATGAATTCATCTGTTACAAAATTGCCTTGCTTATTAATAAATACATCATCCATTAATCTAACCTTGAGGGCTACTTCTCCAAAGGGAACTGAGTTCAGCTCTATTTTATAAGGATTGTTGCTGGTACGCGTAATTGAAACCATTCCTCCAGAAAATCCTTCTTCGGCTAATTTAACAGCTTTTACCCCACAGGCATATGCTTCTTCAATATCAATTTCACTTGCGCGGTCCATTGCACACATTGGCAAAGATTCCGTAATTTGAAACTCTCCTCTTAAATTCATTTCTTGATAGATAGCCCTATGCAGATTAAGTGCTGCACTTCCTCCTCCCATCGCTCCGAATTCTTTCTCGCTAGTATCCGGGGAATAGTGACTGGCTACAAAACTATTATCCTCCCAAACAATACCTTCACCACACACAATATAAACCCACCCATACTTCTCGATACACTCTTTTACACTTGACAAAAATTTCCTTCGGTTTAGAGGTCGCTCTGGTATGTAAATAAGGTGTGGGGCTTCTTCTTCCTTACGTTTTGCCATTATCGAAGAGGCAGCTAGCCACCCTGTGCTTCTGCCTACCGTTTGTAGAATAACAAATTTATCAATGCTCTGCATATCCCTGGCCAATCTTCCACCCTGTAAAACTGAAAGACAGATATATCTGGCTGCAGAAGCAAAGCCGGGAGCATGGTCAGTAGAACAAAGGTCGTTATCAACTGTTTTTGGTATCCCGATTACATTTATCTGATAATCATTTTTTTTGCAGTATTGCTCTATTTGTCGGCTAATCTCCATGGTACCATTTCCCCCAATAAGGAAAAGGTAACCAATATTGTATCTTTGAAGTTGTCTAATAATTTTCTGGAAGTCTTTCTTTTTCAATATATACCTGGAAGAACCTAAAATAGATGACGGTATATATTTCAGTGAACGGACTGCTTCTGGACTTTCCTTTCCTAAATCTACAATCCTATCTCTTAATAAACCGGTAATTCCATCCCTCATGCCAAGGATATGTTTTATCTTTTTGGACTTAAATCCTTCTTGAATAAGTCCAGAAAGGCTGGCATTGATTACGGAGGTTGGTCCACCTAACTGTCCTACAATTGCGTTTCTTTTTACCACTAAATTATTACCTGTTACTCTTTTTAGAAATAAGCATTGCTGTTATACCAGTACTATCTATACAGCATCTGATAACTAGATTAAATTCCATAACTTCCAGAGATTTTGAAATCCCTCAACAATAAGTTTCTCTTCTCCATCCGCAAGACAGACTGGATTTAAGAGAATTATACTTTCATGTAAGCTAAACTCCTGAACCCATATTGGCGGGTTATTATTCTTAAGATTAGCAACAATTTCATAAGCGGTATATTTTACATCCTTTTCATCAACCCATAACTGAACCCTGGGAACTGGCCGGTCAACTTCGTCAAATTCGGTTTGTACTGCTTTCAAATATGGTAATTTATTTAAATTTGCTACCAGGTAGTGAATTTTATTCTTCCATTCCTGATGTTCTTTTTTAAAATCTTTTTTCAAATAAATCTGAAGAGCGGTCAGTAAGCCGATGATATCTTCTTTCCCAACCTTCATAACTCTTCCAATGCCATAATTTGGAAAGGCTTGCAGACGACAAGCCTCAACTAGATCCTTTCTCCCGCAAATGAACCCGGTACAAGAGGGGCCGAAAATATGTTTTCCTCCACTGGTTACCAGTAAATCTACGCCCATCTTAATACAGTCTTTGATTCTGGTAAATGGATAATTTATCAATGAGCCATCAAGAATAGTAGGAATTCTATATTTTTGTGCTACTTTTATCACATCTTTAAGCGAAACCTCACCACTTCTGTTTACCGTCTCTCCAAATGTGTACAGGATAGCAACCGTATTTTCATTTATGGCATTCTCAATCTGTTCCAAATGAGTCTGGTAGGGTATACCAACTTCTTTTAAACTTACCCCGGAGATGGTTATGGCCTGGTCATAAGGTGTACGGTGCCCTTTTTGAATAATTATTTCTTTACCCATAGCTGGCTTAGGTAAATCTAATATCAAGGCAATATTGGTTCCGGTAACACAGGCTGCTGCTGCCAGCAATAACCCTCCGGCTGCACCGGATGTTACTAATCCTGCCTCTGCACCGGTAATTTTAGCAATATAATCTCCACAGTGATCCTGCAGCTCATTCATGTTAACATAAATTTTGCTAGCTTCACTCATAGCTTGGCAAACTTCGGGACTGAGTGTTGAGCTTCCTAATCGCGAGTTATTTCCAGCGGCATTAATAACTTTTTTTATACCTAAACTCTCAAAGGTAACCACCAATTTCTCCTTTACTTTTTCAAGAAAAACAATCGATGTTTTTCAAATTGCAAAATTCTTTAATAATATTTAAACAATTACCAAAACATAAATGCATATGGTTGGAGCGAAAATTCTGCACTAATTTTTCTGCATCATAATCGAATTTCATAAATGCCTGAGGCCAATTTTCTCGTGATTCTTTTAACCTCTCTTTTGGTTGTTTTACGGTATTCCCGTTAAATAATACCATGCCTAAATTACCTTTGACCCTGAATAATCGAGCAGCAGTTACCGTAGAGTCTTTTACTGAAAAAGCTGTTGTAGCACCCCCGGCTTCACTTAAGTAATCATACTGGCAAGCTAAATCAACTTCTTTTCTTTTTCCTGACATTAGAGAGGGCATTGAGCCGCAATTGACAATTCTTAACATCTTCTCTTGATAATCTAAATGATTGATGTCTCCAAAGAGAGCAGTATCACCAGAGGCAAGGCGTAAAATATGCATGCTAATGGCTCCATAAATGTCACCTTCGCAGGAAACTGTATATCCTTCATCATTGAGCAAAGAATTCGCCAAACAAAAAGAGCAATAACGATTGATCATTTCATCCATACATTTAACTGCTGCAACTTTATAATTTCTATCAATAAAAATTTTGCGTAATGCGAAATAGAGTCTTAAAGATTTATCTATTATCTGCTCTTCCGGTTCAATACTTCCAAACTGCGGCAAATATAGCCTTTTTAACTCTTTGATTTCTTCCTCTGGGGCATTTTTCGCTTCTAAATATACCTGCAGTGAATCTACATGTTCTAATTCAATTCCAAAAACTTTCTTTAGCTGAATAATATCGGCCATTGTAGTATACATACCTGGAACCCGTCCTCCAACCAGACAGAGCTTTTGATTATTCAATCCTTTTATTATGGAACATGCTTTGATATAATTCACTATCTGTTCCAGCAAAACGATAGAGTTAGTGGAACCATAGAAGAATTTATGCTCCAGACCCAGTTCATCCAATGAGCCATGAACAATGCCCCCCGCCGTCAAAGAAAATGAAGCAGGATTATCTTCAGACCAGATTGCGAAAGGTACTTGAACCTCCCTGATTGTATCGATAACGGTAGGAGAATCTACCCAGGTTCCCAAGAGTAACAGAATAGCACAGACACCTTTCTCTTTAAATTCTCGAGCATAACCGATACAATCCTCTGTATTAAAAGTTAGCTCATCGGGATAATAAATGTCAAAATTATTAGCTTTTAAAGAGGAGATGGCATTGAAATGAAACTCACGGGCCAGATCTACTCTTTCTCTTGGTAAAGCCAGAGTAATTACCCCGACTTTTATTTTCTCCATCTTAAACCCTCCATTTTATTCATTATTTATTCTTTAATTTCGATCGCTCCAGTTATCAGGGACACTATATCTTCTACAGATACATCTTTCTTTTCTCCCGCACCAACAACTTCACCATGCCTGAGAATCACAAATTTATTCATTACCTGAAAAGCGTATTCAATATTATGGGTAATTAAAATTATAGGGAGTCCTTTTTGACTAATATCACGGATAAGTTTTAAACCTTTTCTCGATTCGGCAACCCCCAGCGCAGCAAAGGGTTCATCAAGTAAGGCAATTTTCCCTCCCCAATGAAAGAATCGTCCTAAAATAATAGCTTGTCTCTGACCCCCGGAAAGTAATCCTATTTCTGCCTTCACAGAAGGTAAGGAAATTTCAAGATTTTTTAAAACTTCCATTGTCCCATTCTGCATTTCTTTATTTCTAACCAATTTAATACCCAGAAAATTATTGACCAGTTCTCTGCCAATATAAAAATTTTCATACACTGTTGCGTTGATGCATACGGGGCTGTTTTGATAAACTGTCTCTATTCCTGCAGCACGAGCTTCTGAGGGTGAATTAAAATTTACCTTCTTACCCTCTAAAAATACTTCTCCCTCATCAGCAGGAAAATTTCCTGCTATTATCTTAATAAGAGTAGACTTACCTGCTCCATTATCTCCTAACAAGCCAATGACATCACCTTTATATATCTCCAAGCTTACATCTTTTAAAGCTTGCACATTGCCAAATCGTTTACTAATATTTTTTACGGTCAGAATAGGTTGATTATTACTTTGAGAGGCACCATTAATCAATATTATCATCCTTCCTCTAATATAGTTTTATTATTCAAACTTTTATTTAAATAAGTACTTTGGATCTATTTTCAGGTATTCCTGCTATATCAGATTTAAAGTAAAACAGTGCACCTGCCTCATCCTCTGTTCCAGGTATATTCTCCTCTCCTATGGCACTGGTAACATATACTTCCTGAAAACTTTCTCCGGCAAAAGTTAAAGAGGTAATTTTTTTAGTAGGGAGATCTATTTTCATTACTTCTTCACCCTGCGGGGTGTATCTTTTAATACAGGCACCATTCCATTGTGCACTCCAAATATAGCCTTCTGAATCAACGGTAAGTCCATCCGGCTCTATATTTGGTTCTTTTATCTTTAAAAAGATTCTTTCTTTACTCAAAGAGCCATTTTTCTTATTATAATCAAACAGGCGTATTTCACCTTTTTTAGAATCAGTAAAGTATATCTTTTTCTTATCCGGTGTAAATCCCATTCCATTGGATAGCCCAACATTATCTAATATTAATTTGATATCACCATTTGTTTCAAGCAGAAATAAGTAAGCCACTCCATTTTCATCCGGCATCGTCCCACAAAAGACACGTCCCATAGGGTCCACAATTACATCATTAAATCTGGTCTTGTTTAAAATAGGAATCTCTTCCATTATGCTAAGGAAAGAATTATTCCGCCATATTTTAATCGCCCCTCTTTCCATAAATAGAAGCAGGGAATCATCTTCTTGTAAAGTAAAACCACCGATAACCTCATTACTTTCCACAACTTTCTCTACCATAGAACTTGCTGGGTCATATCTATAAATTGTACCAATTGGTATATCAAGCCAATACAGCTTCTTCTCTCGCGTATGCCAGCTAGGGTTTTCCCCAATGCGGCACCTTACATCCGTAACTATGACTGGTTCTACCATAATAAACTCTCCTATGAACAAAGAAACTCGTTCTTTTATATTTCACCTAAATTATCAATCGAAGAGGACAACCCCTTTCATATAGTTCTCTTTTCTATTAGAAATAAAACCGGTAGCAAACAGATTAGGCAGTTCTTCGATTTTAAAAGTATGTGAGATAACACTCTTAGCATCAATCAATCCCTTGCTTATTAAGTTGATGGCTACAGGATACTTAAAAGGACCGCTGTTAATTCCTTTGATAGTCAGCTCGTTCATTTGGATGGGCTGTATGTCGACCGGAACGGGACCACCACCAAATACCCCATAGATTAATAATTCTCCACCCTTTTTAATAACTCCAATACCGCTATTAAGTGCTTGGTGAGAACCTGCAGATTCAATTACTAAATCTACACCTCTCCCGTTAGTATCATTTATAATATATTCTTCTACCTTATCTTTTTGGGTATTTAGTATAACATCTGCCCCATATTTTTCTCCAAAGGCTAATCTGCTATCACGAGTTCCAATAAGATAAACCTTACCAGCCCCCTTTAATTTGGCTAATTTACAAAAAAACAGCCCTGCCGGACCAGGCCCATAAACAGCAACTGTTTCACAAATATTGACATTGGTCTTATCTATCCCTCCCACAGGTCCAACTAAGGTATCAATTAAACCCGCTTCTTCCCAGCTGATATTGTCAGGAAGTATATAGAGATTTCGCTCAGGGGCAACAAAGTATTCAGCATATTCTCCATCATAATCTATCATTCCCATTACTTTATGGTTAGAGCATAGATTGTATAATCCCTTTCTGCAGTTCTCACATTCACCGCAATAGATTAAACATTCTGCTATGACTCTATCCCCTTTGCTTACACTTGTTACCTCGTCTCCTACACTTTCTACTATTCCACCACCCTCATGGCCGATTATGAGGGGAGGAATACTCTGTCTAAAACGACCATCATACACCTCCAAATCACTGCCGCAAATACCAACAGATTTGGTTCTTATCAGAACCTCGTTTTTTTTAGGAACTGGCATTTTAACTTCTTTTAAAGAAAGCTTATAAGGACCGTCCCAAACAACTGCTCTCATAGTTTCATTACTTTTATTCATAAAAATTGCCTTTCTTCAATTAATTCAAAAATAGTCTTATTCTTGAATAATTTTAAACTATGTTAAATTGTTGTGATTAATTAACTCATTGAGTTCATAGTATTCGTCTATAACATCAGGGCTTTCTACAATAAGGATTTTTGAATTTTCGGTTAGAGAAATGACTCCATGCCATACCCCTTTGTTTAAAACAATCGGCATATCTAATTTAAAGGCAGAAATATCTTTCGGGGGATTGACCGAAAGAAGTAATACTGCTTCTCCGGACATGGGAACAAAGACTTCCGAGGTATTAGGATGGCATTCTAATTTTTCCACTTCTTTCCCGGTCTGGTCTAAATATCCTATCAGCCAGCCGATAGCTGCTTCTTTGAAAGTGACAAAATATTTAAATACACTATCTTCATATACTTCTGGAGTTGCCCCGATAGGCGGGACAAGTATTTCTCCATAAGGTTTAAATGTATCTTCCTTAATTTTTAATATTTTAATATTCATAAACTACTTTCACCTTTTGGCAAAATGTTGATTTTCTATATTAATTTAGGACGAATTTTTCTAATAATAGCATCGAGTAAAACAGCAATAATAATCATTGCTCCCCTAATTATATTCATATAATAGGGGTTAATATTAACAATATTGATTACAGTAGATATGGAACTTAAGATTACTGCTCCTGCAAAAACACCACTTAATTTACCAACTCCGCCCTGTAAACTTACTCCCCCTATTACCACGGCTGCCATGGCTTCAAATAATATTCCCTGACCTAATGAGGGGGAACTGCCGTTTGTTCTGGCAGCCAGCAACCAGCCTGCCAAAGCAGATAAAACTCCACTCATTATAAAAACAATGGTTAAGACTCTATCCGTTTTAATCCCGGCATTATAGCTAGCTTCTCTATTATCACCCACAAAATATATGAACCTACCAAATTGTGTTTTTGATAAAAATAGAGAAAAGATTACATATATAACTAGTAATATAATAACCATTAACGGTATTGGTCCTATATTAGTTCTGGCGACTGCCACAATGTCTTTACTGATATTAACTACGCCATGGCCCTTTGTGATAATAAGGCCAATTGCTCGAAAAATTAAATATCCTGCCAGGGTGACAATAAAAGAATTGATTTTCATCCTCACGATAAAGTAACTATTAAAAAGTCCAATTATTGCGCCCATGATAAGTACAATAATTAAAGTTGTAGGACCATTGAGGTGCAATCCAGAGGCATCAAGCCCTATTCCAGCTAAATATGCAGTTACTACAGCAGACAGTGCAAGTACTGATTCTACCGATAAATCCATTTCCTTACTTAAAATACAAATAGCCTCTGCTATGGCTAAAATTCCTACAAAGACAGAATGATAAAGGATATTTCTATAAATAGGCCACTGGGCAAAACCCTTTACAGTGAAAGAGAATATGGTAAGCATAGCTAATAAAATAAACCAGGCAATATTATCCAATATCCATTTTAATGTTTCTTTTTTCTGAATTATTGTCATATTTATTGTGCCTTTCCCTACTATTATTTAAACCGGATAAATATTATTGAAAGTATTAATGCCAATGTGGTATATAATTCTTTGGATGGGCTCAACCAAAGCCCATCCAAAGAATTATTCTTATTAATCTCCGACCTGGTTTCCCCAGAAAATGGGGTTATCAACGTTTTCTGCATTAATCACAGAACCTGATATTCTTAATTCGAGACCATAAGGCTGCTCGATAATTTCCGCTGGTATCTCCATTACTTCATATGGGCCCAATTCTATTTTCTTGCCCTCAATAATGTCATCTAAAAACATTGCGATTCCCTCTGCCTGAGCACTTACTGGCTGTTCTACAGTTGCCTTTAACCAACCATCTCTAATTAATTGCAATCCGCTTGGCATACCTGCAGTGGATACCAGTAAAATTTCATTCTTTTGTAAACCTTTAGTTTGCAAAACTGAGGCAGTAGCAACTGTCATATGGTCTGAGTGCGGGAAGATTAAATCTGTATCAGGATGTGCTAAGAGGTAGTCATCGGCAATATTTGCTGCCGTTGTTGCTTCCCATCCATAAGCGATTTTTGTTTCAATCTGAACATTCGGATATTCATTTTCCATTGTCTCTCTTAACCCTTCTTCTATTAAGGTAGTATATGAATCTCCGGGGTCTCCCATAATATCGAGAATGGTTCCTCTTACCTCTCCGTATTTCTCTTTAAGAAGATTTGCTATTTCATGTGCAGCCATAATACCAATTCTCTTACATCCGGCAACAGAAGTGAAGTCAACTTTTGTTTCACTTATAACTCTGTCAAAAACAATTACGGGAATTCCTGCGGCTTTTGCCTGCTCTACACCTCCCACAATTGCATTTCCATCGACTGCTGCCACAATAATAGCCTTAGGATTCTGAGTAATGGCATTTTCCAGTTGGTTCATCTGTAGATTGGAATCTTCATTACCCGCTACTAGTGTCCGGCAGGTATAGCCCGCTCTTTCCACAGCACTTTCAACCATTTTGGAAGCGGCTGTCTGCATTTCATCAAACTGGTTTGGACTGAGATAATAGACCAGTCCTTTATCTGCAGCAATTCCTCCCATTACTGTTGTTGCCACAAACAATATGCTTAATAGGCTAATAATTAGCTTTCTTTTCATCTGACTTTCTCCTTATACTATACTTTTTAGAACTAAATAACATTACCCTAGTTTACCCTATAAGATCACCTCCCTAATGTGAAAACAAAACACACGCCCATAGTAAGATTATAATATGTTTTCACTATTTCCTACAGGTATTCTTAAATCTCTATCTACACTAATCCCAATAAGTTTTAATTTTGTTTAATACTCACAACCATCTCCAATTCTACTGGAATGTTCCCCGGTAAAGCTGAGGTCCCCAATGCACACCTGGCATGTTTGCCTTTCTCGCCAAATACCTTTACCATTAGATCTGAAGCTCCATTGATTACCTCCGGTTGACGGAAGAAACCCAAATCACTGTTCACAAAGCCTCTTAAGCTGACAATTTCATCTATACGATCCAGAGAGCCGATGGCTGTTTTGATGGCAGCAAGACAATTGAGGGCACATATTTGAGCTGCTTGGTATCCTTCTTCCATAGTCAGCTCTTTGCCTACCCTGCCTATAAAAACCATCTTACCGTCTTTGACCGGACCCTGACCGGAACAGAAGACTAAATTACCAACCAGCTTAGCCGGAATGTACTCAGCAAGAGGTTTAGCAGCCTCAGGTAGACTAAAGCCTATTTCTTTTAGTCTTTCTTCTATCCGCATAGGATAACCTCCTTTTAGTATAATAAAATTGAGTATATGCTTTTAATTTTATGGTATAGGTCTATATACCTATAACTAAATCAAATATTAGCGTAAGAACTGTTTTTTAAATTTAAATTGTCTCGAAGAGAACAGCAAGCGTCATATAATATTCCTACATCAACAGAAAAAGACATATATTGCACTCCTAAAGAGACCCATTTCTTTGCAGTTTGCACATCATCGGTAAAAGTGCCTACCCCTACTTTTTGTTGTCTGCATTTTAAGATTACTTCCTGCATTTTTTCTTCCACTATTGGGTCATGCACTTTCCCAGGAATTCCCAGGGATTGAGAGAGATCGTAGGGTCCAATAAAAACAACATCGATACCGGGAACAGATAATATTTCATCTAGATTACTAATTCCCTTAACCCCTTCTATATGAATAATAATCATGGTATCTTTATTTGCTGATTCAAAATACTTAAACCTGTCCATTGACGAATAATTAGCTGCCCTTACATATCGGCAAACACCGCGGCATCCCTGTGGTGAATATTTAACCGAATTAACAGCCAAGATTGCATCATCTTTACAATTAATCTGAGGAATTTCCACACCCTGGGCTCCAATATCTAATGCCCTTAAAATTAAGGATTCATCATTTTTAGCTACACGTATAATAGGACTGATGTTTACCGATTCGGCTGCCCTAATCATATTTTGTGCTGTTTCAATAGAGATAGGTCCATGTTCCTGGTCAATTATCACAAAATCAAAGCCAGCAAATCCCATAATTTCTACTACAGCCGGATCAGTAAATTTGAGAAAGGGACCGAATACAGTTTTTCCATTTTTCAAAGCATCTTTAAGTCTATTCTTTTTCATATTCAATCTCTTTTTTTAATTATCTTTGAACTCTTCCGGTGCCCGACCCTTTAACTAATTTTGTAACCTCATCGGCCGATAGCAAGGGCAGGTCACCCGATATGGAATGTTTAAGGCAAGATGCTGCTACAGCAAATTCTAAAGCTTCATGGTCACCGGAGAGATTATTTAATCCATATATTAAACCGGCTGCGAAGGTGTCCCCACCGCCAACTCTATCTACAATGTCGTGAATTTCATATTTTTTAGAAACAAAAAAATCTTCCCCATTATCCAATACCGCCGACCAGCCATTGTAATCAGCTGAATGGCTCTCCCTTAGAGTAATTGCTATCTTCTTTATATTGGGGTACAAAGCAAGTATCTTGCGTGTCATTTCCTGATATTTTTCTGCCGGCAATTCTCCGGACTCAACATCTATGTCTATCTTAATGCCCAATGATTTTTGGCAATCCTCTTCGTTACCAATAGCTATATCAACGTATTTTACTAATTCACCCATAATTTCCGGGGCAGATTTACCATATTTCCAAAGATTCTTACGATAATTGAGGTCACAGGATACGGTAATATTTTTTTCTCGGGCTTTTCTCACTGCTTCCAGAGATAGACCGGCTGCTGAACTGGAGATAGCAGGTGTTATACCGGTAATATGAAACCAGCTTGCTCCTTCAAATACTTTATCCCAATCAATATCCCCAGGCTTTGCTTCGGCAATAGCAGAGTGAGAACGATCATAGACTACCACAGAGGGTCTCTGGTTAGCCCCCGCTTCTATAAAATAGATACCGAGTCTTTCCCCTTTTCTTACTATAAGCGAGGTATCTACCCCTTGCCTTTTTAATTCTCTGATACAGGCTTCACCTATGGGATTAGCGGGAATAACTGAAACATAAGCCACTTCAAGGCCAAATCTGGCTAAACCAACTGACACATTTGCTTCACCGCCGCCAAAGGTAGCTTCCAACAGAGGACTCTGTAAAAATCGTTCAAAGTGAGGTGGTTTAAGCCTTAACATTATTTCACCAAAAGTAATATATCTTTTCACTACATTCTCCCTTCAATCACTTTTAATCACTATCTTTGTATTAGATGAACAGCAAACCCGGAAATATCCATATCCAGATAAACCGCTTTTAACTTACCTTCAGACTCCTTAGCTGTATCTGGCAAAATAGAAATACCTTTTCTTTTTAAGTAGGCAATTGCTCGATTAATACTATTAGTAGCAATGGCAATATGACCATGCTCACCTAAATATCTTTCTTTCATCACTTCAAAACCTGTACCGGCAAAGATAGAACTATTGCCTTCTTTAATATTAAAATAAAAATGACGTGAAAGTAGGTTTGCTGAGCTAAGGGCTTTTTCCTGATTTTCTTCATTTATACCTAAATGAGCAAGTTGAAATCCTAACATGGTAGAGACTGCTTCTCTGGTGAGCTCAGTAATACGTTCAAAGTTTTGGGAAGAGATGAGATCTGATTTAACCATCCAGCTACCACCGCAGGCAATAACTTGAGGATGGGCCAGGTATGATAGCAAATTATTTTGTTCAATTCCTCCGGTAGGGATAAAATTAATCTCAGAAAATGGTCCAGACATTGCTTTAAGTAGGGCAAGACCTCCTGAGGCTTCAGCCGGAAAAAATTTCACTATTTTCAACCCTTTCTCTAAAGCTATTTCAATTTGAGTAGGACTATTCACCCCAGGTGTTATCGGTATATTATTCTCCAGACAGTAATCAACTACCTTGGTGTTAAAACCTGGCGCTACAATAAATTGGGCACCGGCAGATATTGCCTTCTGAACCTGCTCAATAGTTAATACAGTTCCTGCTCCCACTAAAAGTTCTGGCAGCTCCTCAGTTAGTGCTTTAATGGCATACTCAGCTGCAGATGTTCTAAAGGTAATTTCAGCCACCGGAAGATCTCCCAGAAGTAAAGCCTTTCCTAAAGGGACTGCATCTTGAGGTTTATTAATTTTTACTACTGGGACAATGCCCAATTCTTCGATTCTTTTAAAAATATCGTTCATTAGGTACTCCAATAAATTAGTTTTTGTAGATTAATTTGAATATGGTAGTTATTCTAGAAATTAAACATTATTCTATAATATAGAATGTAATTCTATATACAACAATATAGCATAATGCTAAATCAATAAGTCCTTTTTGTCAAATTATTCTAAAAAACCTGTAGAAATCTGTTTATTATCGAACCCCAGTCGATGGGAAATCATTTGGCAAGCAGATGCTAGTTGCTCTTTTAATAGGCAATTATTCATAACTTCATTTACACGATATGAAGGTCCGGAGATACTTACTGCAGCAACTACTTTCCCCTGATGGTTCCTGACGGGAGCGCCAATACAGCGAACATATTTCTCATGCTCTTCTCTGTCCAGAGCAAATCCCTGTTGTTCAATCTTATGGAGCTCATCTAACAACTCTTGTTTATCAGTTATGGTATTTTCAGTAAGTTTGATTAGCTCTATATTATCCAGCATTCTTTCTCTTTTATTTGCTGATAAGTTTGCTAATAAGACTTTCCCCAGAGAAGTGCAGTGTAGCGGTGCACGTCTGCCAATATAAGAAATCATTCTGATGGTCTGAGTTGATTCTTCCTTGGCAAGATAGAGAACGCTTGTACCATCTAATACTCCCAAATGGACAGTTTCATTACAACTTTTGGCTAATTCTTTTAAATAGGGGGTGGCTTCTTTTATAAGGTCAATTTGTTGCAGCTTAACCATTCCTAATTCTAAAAGCTTTAAGCCTAATTGATATTTTTGGGTTACCGGATCCTGCTCTACATACCCACCGTGCTTTAAAGTATCTAGAATACGGTGGATGGTACTGGGATACAAGTGCAGCTCTTCACTGATTTCAGTCATACTAATGGGAGATTTGTGCTCTAACAATACTTCCAGCACAGCGAGTGCCTTGTTTAATACTTTTATGGGATACTTAGGATTTGTATTATTCATATATGGTAAAGAATTATTTCCTGTTTCTGTGATATAGAATAAATTTTCATTTTAAGTTTATATAAAAATAGTTTACTTTGTCAAGTTATGGGGAGTTGGGGGTTCATGTCAACAACTTATGGTGCTTTTCTTACCTCAAATACTAATGAAAATAAGATCAAGTCAAAGTATGAGTAAAGATAAGTAAGTTTTAACAGTAAAATGAGACATGAAAAAATACATGTAATAGGTTGCTACTACTTTAAATTACCCTCTATAGCTCCCGTGGTATCGACTGGTAACCCCTTCTCTTTTGGTTGCTCTATGGTGTCGATGCCCTCTGAGTTGTTAACAAGATTAGATCAAAGATATGTACTCCTCTTTTTAGATCTCACTCCCCGGTATTTGTAAGGGTTTTGACCATTGCTGTGGTATGTGAAATAAATATTTCTATTTCACCGTCTTTTTTAAGTTGAATATCTTTCAACAAATTATCGGCTATTTGTTCACTAACGTGGCTGCCGGTAATTAATAAAACTATTTCTTTTTCAGGTTGTAACTCTATATTTATAACAGGCGGTAATATCTTCTGGTGTTTACCTGAACCCCTTCCATGTATGATAGTAGCACCCGTTGCACCGGAATGTCGTGCTACCTCCACTACCTTTTCGGCAAAACCTCTGTTTACTACTCCCATAATACAATTGTGCTCCAATTCATCAACTGCCGGCAAAACCGGAGGTAAATCTTCCTTCACTTCTAGAACAGGAAGTTTAACCTCTTTGCGTTTAAAGATATTTCCTAAAATCATTATGGAAAGGACGGGAGTCATAGCTACCATGGCTATCACTCCAAATCCGTCCATCAAAACATTGGCGGTCTCAATTACCGTAGCTGCCCCCTGAGCAAATGCAAGCACAAAGGTAGCGGTCATGGGGCCGGAGGCAACTCCGCCGGCATCATAGGCAATTCCCACAAAAACCGGGTCAGATTTAAAAGAAAGTAGTATAGCAATGGCAAACCCCGGGACCAGAAAATACCGCAATTTAACCACAGGGACTAAAATTCGAACCATGGATAAGGAAACGGCAAGGGCCACTCCAATAGAAAGAGTCGCTCTAATAATACTGATAGGAATATGCCCGCCGGTTACCTTTTCCACCTGTTCACCCAAGACATGCACAGCCGGTTCCACCAAAACCACAATTAGTCCTAATAGAAAACCTACTACGATTAATAGCCATTGGCTCATTTTTGCTACTTCCATACCGATTATCCGCCCCATATCCATAAATCCGGAATTCACGGCTACTAAAAATAAAACAAGTCCTGATAATGTGAAAGCTAAACCTTTGCAAATTTCCTTTAACTCATCCTTCTGTAGTTTAAATTTCTTAAAATTGTAGATAAAGAATAGTGTTGATATTGGCAGTATTGCCACCAGAGAGACCATAAATGTTTCCGGAATGATTTTCAGAATAGGACCTATTACGCCTTCCGCTGCTAAAAAATCAACTGTGGCAGCCTGAATATTTTTCTGTCCAGTAATGATAGACATGATAATGACTGCAAACATTGGTCCGGCACTCATGATACCCACCAGGCCAAAAGAATTTTCTTCCCGTGTCTGGCCACCTTTTACTTTAGACAAACCTAACGACAATGCCAGAATAAAGGGGGTGGTAAGTGCACCTGTAGTGGCACCTGATGCATCAAAGGAGAAAGCCAGAAATTCTTCAGAGGCAAAAAAAGTAAGTACTAATATTGCGGAATAAACAATTCCCATAAACTTGCTATGCGGTACATCCTGTAATAATCTGAAAACGCCCAAAGAGACCAGTATTCCCACGCCTACAGATACAATATAAACAAAGATAGGACCGCTGATAGCGGCTCCGGTGGCAGCCTCAATCTGCGAACCGAGAACCAGTAAATCCGGCTCGGCAACATTGATTAAAAACCCTAACATAAAACTTAAGACTGCAATCTTTAATGGCGTTTTAGAGGTGGCAACTTCCCAAGAAAGGTGCTCCCCAATGGGGTTCATAGCTAAATCTACACCCCACAAGAAGATAGATAGTCCTATTAATAATATAACGCTGCACACCAGAAACCTGAGCATAATATCTGTCTCAACATCAACGATGGTAAAACAGAGCAAGAGGACCAACAACACCACCGGCAGCAGGGTTCGGGTAACCTCCTGTGTTTTTTCCAGGATCTGAGTAATAACATCGCTCCCCTTACGTTCTTCATATCTGTCTTCAAAAAGTCCGGTGGTTTCCAGTACCGGTAAAACAAATACTACTCCATTGCCCGTTTTATCCAGTTCCAGCTCGGAAAAAATACTGTCTCTGATAGCAGCAACTTTTTCCTTGGGTGTAATAATCATTATGATATCTTTTTCCGGCTCTATAACTAAAGGAAAATAATAATCAGTAGGAATACCGGCACCTCGGCCATGGATAAGAGTCCCTCCTCCTGCTCCTGCAGCTTTCGCCACTTCTAAACATTCTTTACTCCTACCCTTATCCACGATGGTGATGATGCAAAAATGTGAAGAGTCAGGGTTTTTTCGCCAGTTATCTTGTTCCTGTTCACTATTCTTTAGTTGCCGGTTCTGAAAAGGAATAGAAAAGGTAATTCCTTTGTCTTTTTTGGTAAAGTGAAAATCTTTGCCCAGCTTTTTGTGTAGCTTAGTACTGAGTTCGTCTGTAGCTGAAACCATCAAAATTTCTTTATAAGTTTTAGCAAGGCCCACCCTTTCCAATAACTTAGACTGTACTGTCCCCTCTCCTAAGAAGATAGTTCCATCCTCTGCTCCATATTTTTGTGCCTTACGCAGCACAGAGTTAGCCTTGCCTCTTTTTACCACCGAAAAAAACAATGTTTCCATAAATAGCAACCGATTCAATTCCTGTTTGAATAAATGAAAATGATATTGTTGTTACAAATAGACAGTTAAAAAATGTGTCCCATTACAACTGTATACATATTATGTATACCATAAAATTCAATTGTTGTAAGCATTTTTCTATTTGAAGGGACTAAATAAATATGCAATTTTCTAAAAATCTTAGCTCCTCTCACACCACCGTACGTACCTTTGGATATACGGCCGTTCAGTTCAAATAGTAATTAACCTAACCGATGAGACGTACCTCCACCAGTTGGCTCATACCGGTCTTTTGTTCTTGTTTGATTTTGTGCATAAAAGGCTTATCTCCTGCAAAGCTTCCGCTTCGTTATATCTTTGCTATTTTGATTCTTATCAGTATTATGCCAAATATTTTTTTAAACATTTATGCAGAAGCTGCGGTTTTTATAATAGATAGGATATATTCAACCGATTTGATCAGACTGTCAACCATAATATATTCCTCAACTGTATGTGCCTTCTCTATTCCTATAGCTAGATTAGTTGCTGGAAAACCTAATCTGTTAAAGACATTGGCATCGCTTCCCCCTCCACTGGGAAGCAATACCGGCTTTAAATCTATCTCTTCAGCTGCCTTTATAGCAGTTTTTATTACTTCGCTATCAGCGGACAGGTGATACCCATAGTATCCCCTCTCAACTTTAACTTCTGTCCTGGCGTTAAACTCCTGAACAGTGGTTTCTATTACCTGTTTTAATTCGCTGGTATACTTTTCCAATTTTTCTTCGCTTTTACTTCTGAGTTCTCCTTTTAATATCACTTCATCCGGAACAATATTAGAGGCCTTGCCACCGGAAATAATTCCTATATTGGCAGTGGTATCCTCTTCTAATCGGCCTAAAGCCATCCGGGAAAGGGCAACCCCTGCGACCTTAATGGCATTGATTCCCTCTTCGGGATTGGCTCCGGCATGAGCAGCTTTTCCATAAATAACTATTTTTATATCATTATGGTAAGGTGCTTCATTGATAATCTTACCAACTTGCCCGCCGGAATCTAAAACAAATGCCATCCGAGCCTTTAAACTGGAGATATCCAGATTCTTGGCACCTAATAAACCTATCTCTTCGCAAATAGAAAAGACTATTTCAATATCACCATGAGAAATATTGTTCTCATTAATAATTCGTAATGCTTCTAATATTGCAGCTATGGCAGCTTTGTCATCTGCCCCTAAAATGGTGTCACCGCTACTGGTTATCTTGTTTCCATCAAATTTCGGCTTAATATTTTTCCCGGGAACAACGGTATCCATATGGGCTGAGAATAGAATAGGAACTGCCTCTTTTGCATCTCCCCTTAAATAAGCTATAACATTACCACTATCTGATTCTGCCTTCTCGCCTGCCCGGTCTACTCTAACCTCCAAACCCAATTCCTTCAATTTTTCTACCAAAAAGTCTGCTAAATTCTTTTCTTCTCCGGAAATACTATCTATCTTCACCAATTCCATGAATGATTCCACTAACCTCTTTTTATCTACCATTAAGTTCCCCTTTCCTCATTTTTCCAAATAGAATATTTATTTTATATAACAATGGGTTCCATACTGCTCATAAAGAAAGAAATTTAACCGATTTATTTAAAACCGATTATCAATTTTAACGGTTGATTAGAAATTCTACAGATATTTTGATTTAATTTAATCCGCACTATGTATTTTAACTCAATCACAGGGAATGGCAGATTTTTTTCTTAAACCGAGATAGGCGGCCTCAACATCAGGGTGGGATAGTAACTCCTTAGAATCTCCCTGCAGAATGATATTGCCGGTCTGAATCACATAAACTCTGTGGGAAAGTTTTAATGCCTGCCGGGCATTCTGTTCTACCAGCAGAATAGTAACTTTTTCCGCGTTAATTCTACGCAGTTCCTCAAATATATCCTTAATGATAATTGGCGCCAGCCCCAGGGACGGTTCATCCAGCAAGAGTATTTTTGGTCTGGACATTAAAGACCTGGCTATTGCTAACATCTGCTGCTCTCCACCGGAGAGGGTTCCCGCATACTGTTGTTGCCGTTCTTTTAGAATCGGAAAAAGAGAAAATATCCAGTTCATATCCTCTTCCAGCTTATCCCTATCTTTCCTGGAAAAAGCGCCCATCATTAAATTCTCATAGACGGTAAGTGGGGCAAAAACCTGTCTCCCTTCAGGAGTAAGGGTAATGCCCTGGTTAATTACCTGATAACTTTTTCTGGCTAAAGGTTCTCCTTTTAAGAAAATTTCACCACGTTCACGGGGAACCAACCCCATAATAGCCTGCATAAGGGTTGATTTACCCGCCCCATTAGACCCGATGACACTGACAATTTCCCCTTCTTCAATATAGAGAGAGACATTATTTAATGCTTTAATTGCTCCATAACTGACATGGAGGTCTTTAATTTCCAGTATTGGCCGCTCATTCATCACCATTCACCCTCCTATTCACCCAGATATGCCTTTAGAACTTCAGGATGGCTCTGAATCTCCATTGGATTGCCTTCCGCAATCTTGGTACCAAAGTTCATACAGATAATATGAGAACAGATTTCCATAACTAAATCCATATGGTGCTCAATTACCAGTATGGTAAATTTTAATTCTTTATGGATACCAAGAATAAGAGTATTTAAAGCATTAACCTCTTCCGGATTCATTCCGGCAGCAGGTTCATCCAGAAATAAAAATTTGGGCTCCAAGGCCAGCGCCCGGGCAATCTCCAGTCTGCGCTGCATACCATAAGGAAGAGTCCTGGCTTTCTGATTAGCCCTATCCGCCAAGCCCACTCTATCCAAAATATCCATACTCTTTGCTTTAATTTCTCTCTCTTTCTTGCCCCACCCACCCAAATGAGTAATAGCCTCAATAAAAGAATAAGAATGGTGCTGCTGTAGGGCTACCATTACATTCTCCAAGGCGGTAGAATGGGGAAAGAGTCTAAGATTTTGAAAAGTCCTGGCCATATTTCTGCCAATAGCCTGGTAAGTTTTTAAATAGGTAATATCTTCACCCCAGAATAATATTTTTCCGCTATCGGGAGGATATACTCCGGTTATAAGATTAAATATGGTAGTCTTACCGGCACCGTTGGGACCGATAAGTCCTGCTAACTTTCCTTCCTCTATAGAAAAACTGATATCATTTACTGCCGGCACTCCACCGAAATATTTAGTTAGGTTTTCTAATTGTAAAACATTCTGATTGGATTTTTTTGCCATCACACTTTCCTGCCCTCTTCAGAATAATGGTCGCCTTTAAATTTTTCTTTTATCGCCTTGAACATGCCGGGACCAAACTCATATTGTCCCATAATTCCCTCTGGGCGAAGAACCATAATAATGACTAAAATTGCTCCATAGATCAGCATACGATACTGAGATATGGGACGAAAAACCTCTGTAATTAAGGTTATTATAACCATTCCCAACAAGGTGCCCGACATAGAGCCTAACCCCCCAAAGACCACCACCGAGGTGAGCTCGGTAGATTTCATCATATCAAACATAAGCGGTTTAATATACAAAAGAAATCCTCCCAGTAAGGCTCCCGCTACTCCACAATAAAAACCCGATATAACCAGACTCAAAATACGATATTTAGCGGTATTATAACCTAATAGAGAGGCAGCAATATAATCATCGCGGCAGGCCTTAAAAGCCCTACCGAATCTGCCATTGATAAGATTAAACATTAAAAAAGCCATAATAACAAAAGAACAGACCGCCACAGTTAAATTGGTATAATTCGGTATCCCGGGAAATCCTCTTGCCCCTCGGGTGAAAGTTCCGCCATTTTCTAAGATTAAGCGAATGGCTTCACCCAAACCGATGGAGGCAATGGCATAATAATCTCCCACTAGCTTGAGAGTAGGGACACCTATTATATAAGCTATCAGGGCTGCCAATAAACCCCCTGCCACTATTGCGGGAATAAAATAAAAACTATATCTTGCGGTAAGGATAGCTGCTGTGTATGCCCCTATCGCCATATATCCGGCATGCCCCAGGCTGAAAATCCCCGTATAACCGGTAACCAGAGAAACTCCCATTACAGCAATAGCATTAATGCAGAGTACACAAATAATTCCTTCGGTATAAGCAGACATAGATTGGCCTCCTTAAACTTTCTCGCCGACATCTTTGCCAAACAGTCCCTGAGGACGAACCAACAGAGTAATAACCAGAAAGAAAAATACCACTAAGTCACGTAATTGACTGGAAATAAAACCGGCGGTCAACATCTCTGCCAGCCCCAATATAATACTGCCCACCACGGCTCCGGGCAGAGAGCCCAACCCTCCTATCACTGCCGCCACAAAGGCTTTAATGGTGATACCTCCCAACTGTGGGTAAAGAGTATATCTAACTGCCAGAAAGATTCCCCCCACTGAAGCCAATGTACCGGCAATAAAAAAGGTAAGGGATATGAGCAGGTTAACATTGACTCCCATCAGACTGGCGATTCTCAGATTATAGGCAGCAGCCCTGATGGCTAAACCCCATTTGGTTTTCACCAGTATTAACTGTAATATACTCAAAAAGACTACCGCCGCTAAGAGAGAAATGAGGTCAAAGGCACTGATGGTAGCCATACCGGATAGGTGAATCGGGGTAGTAGGTATTATATCCGGCAATGCACGGAATCTTCCGCCTATAGTAACTACAAATATATTTTCAATTACAATACTCATTCCCATTGAAGCAATTAAAAGATAAAGGGTGTTGTTGGTTTTTTCTCTAATTGGTTTATAAGCCAGTCTTTCGGTCAGGATTGCAGCAGCTCCTGCACCGAGCAGGGATAAGAAGCCGGCTATTAATATCCCGGCGCCCATATCTTTAAGTACAAAGTAGCAGATATATCCCCCTATGACTAAAAAACCGCCATGGGCAAAATTGGAGAACATAAGAATGGAGTAGACCAGAGAGTAGCCGACTGCAATAAGCGCATAGACTGAACCCAGAGATAGACCATTTATGATCTGCTGTATTAAAATTCCCAAGCTCTCACCTCTTTCTATATTAAAAACGGGCACAAACCATCCCTTCGTGCCCGTTAAAAATAATCAGCTTTCACACATAATACGCAAGATAATAGGATAAGTTAGGGCTGTATCTTGGTAAAGAATTGCCCTCTCCCCTCTTTGGCAATCAATACTATTCCTTCTTTATCCTTGGGATTATGGAACTCATCCATAGTAATAACGGCATGGTGAAGTTGTACATGATCACTGGCCGCCAAGGCTTCTGCGATAGCGGTTGGGTCTTCGGAACCGGCGCGTCGGATAGCATCGACTAACAGATAGACACCGTCATAAGCCAAAATTCCGTTGGTAAACTCTTTACATTCATCTTTGTATTTTTCTTTATAAGCAGCAAAGAAAGGAGCCATAGCCGGGTCTTCGGGTGCCACATGGTTAATCCAATAGGAGTTTTCCATAGCATCTCCGGCAATCTCCCACATAAATTCACCATAACCGTCTCCGCCTACAAATATGATATCATCCATGCCCAATTCACGTGCCTGTTTCATGATAAGAGCCATCTCTTTGCCCATATCGGGAAGAATCAGCACATCGGCTTTTTTATCTTTAATCTCGGTAAGCTGAGCACGAAAATCCACATCTGTTCCTGCTCGGAAAGCCAGGTCTGCTACAATATTACCACCATAATTTTCATAATTTTCAATGAAGAATTCACGAAGACCATGGGAATAATCGCTTCCGATATCATAAAGGATAGCAGCATTCATTCTCTCCAGATTGTTAGCCGCAAAAAAGGCGATTAGTTTTCCCTGATAGGGATCAGTAAAGCAGATTCGGAAAGAATAGGGATAGGCTTTCCCGGTGTTGGGGTCTACGGTAACATCCGGATTGGTTGACACAGTTCCCAACTGAGGAACTTTAAGTGCATTAACTACGGATTTTGTAGCATTATTTATACCGCTGCCATTGGCACCTACTATAGCAACAACCTTATCTACCTCAATCATACGTCGAACTGCATTAACGGCATCTTCTTCCCTGGTCCGAAAATCATATACCACTAGTTCTACCTGCTTGCCCAGGACCCCGCCTGCCGCATTGATCTCATCAACGGCTAATTGGCCGGATCTCTCCTCGGTCTGTCCATAAGCCGCCCAGTCTCCGGTAAGCGCTACCAGGGAACCGATCTTAATGGTATCAAAGGCAAATGCGGCTGGTGCGCTTATGCTTAAAACCAGGGAAATCAGCAGCAAAGTAATGCCGAGTTTTTTGAATAAATTCATTTTTTATCTCCTTTATTTTTTAAAATAATTTTAGCAAAACCAAAATCATAAAATAAGCAAAAAAATCTATTCATTCTTCCCGTTTTATTTGTTATGACCACCTCCCTTCTATTTCATCAATAAGTTGAAACCGGAAGAACAATAGTAGCTTATTATTGATAATTTGAAGATTTGTTATATTTTTTGATTATAGCATATGTTCTACTATAATTTAAAGAGAAAAAATATATATTTACAAGGGGAGTACTTCTAATTCTGCTATTTGTGCTTAGGGTGCTGCCAAGTTCATATAGCGGGCAATATTATTAAAATGTTCGTCGTGCATTATAGATTCCCTCAATTCCGGGTAGCGCATATCATATACTGTATAAAGAACTCTATCGGTACTCTCTTTCATCTCAGTGCAGTTATCCTGTCCATAGGAAATAACAGAGATAGCAACCCTCTCCATCTTCCATCATTATACCTCTGAAGGGCAGCTCTTAACTCTTCCGCTATTTCTAACATATTACCTCTCCTGTTAATCCTTTCATTTTTCCTTTTTGATTTGAGTTTAGGTAATTCTGTTTAACTTATTATATCTTTGCCAGTAATAGCGATAAAGCCAATTGGTCTTTTCCGGAATAACTCCTTCCAGCCGCCCACCCCACCCTGAAATCATTTCCCTTACCTCTTTAAAATATCCATCAATCTCTTTCTGATTGGCTGTGAAGTTATTCTTTTTTAATCTGTCTATTATTTTACCTTCAAAATCCCTGTATAACGGACTTATTTGAGATAGAGCATCGGGAAAACACCATAAAGCAAGGCGATGATATTTCTCACATTGCCACCAGAACGATTCCGGATTATATAATTCTCCGCCCTCCCGATAGCCTTCCGGTACCCCGGTATCTTTAGTAAAAATCGGGAAGAAAGGGCTAAGGCAGGGGTTAGAAGCCCCGGTGGTAAGATAGAAGTTATTCTCCGGATTGAGTTCAGCGACCATAGAACATACCGATTGAGTTCTGTTGGTTAACGGATCTTTAGAATGCAGGCACAAAGTAGCCCCGCTCTTGTCCGGTGACCACTTTTGGTTATCACAATTCTCTCCATGGTCTCTAAGAATACCGGTGAAATCCTGCAGGTTAAGCTTTTTATCCTGTCGAGAGAGCAGCTCCCGGGAACGTTTTTCTCTTTCTCTTCCCTTTGCCGCCCAGGTCATAAATTTATCGGAATAACATTCTCTGAAGTCAAAATCATTGTCACTCTTACAATAGCCCTTCTCAACGGCATTTTTTATCAATCCGGCTGAACATTCGTCATAATCCCGTCTCAAAGAAATGACATTAGATATACTCCAGGTATCTTTAACCCTCTTCCAAGCCCACCATCTTTTTACCGTTTCCAAGACAAACGCTTCTTTCTTATCAGCGATAATAAAGCTGTTCATATAATATAGCTTGTATCTATAACCGCAACTTCCTCCCTGCCCATACTCCTCTAATAATTTGATAATGGTATCCAGGGCCTCCCGAGCCGAACGGCTCCTCTCCAATCCTAACCGTACCAGATCCATTCCGGTAAGACCGGTCTGAGCCGGTTTTTCTTTAGTAAATATTGCCTCATTACCGATTGCCACCCCATACTCGTTGGCACCCATTTCAGCACCAAACATCCAGAAAGGCTGACAGAGAAATACCCGTGCCGTTTGGTCTGCTTGCGGAATAGTAATGTAAGTACATTTCACTTCTGCTCCGGCAGAATATTTTTCAGCAGGAATAATTTTAATATTTTGTGTTTCATCCGGCTCACGGTCACTGTTTTTACCGAATAAAGTAATCCCGCCCTCTGTTGCCGAACCTAAAGTCACAATAGTATCACACATATTCCCACCCCCCTCTTATATTTTTATTGACCAGAGTTTACCTAAAAAGATAATGGCAAGTAAAACCATATTATATTCTGATGAAGTCGGATAGCTAAAAGACTATTTCAATTAAAAATGTTTTTATGTCAGACATTTCCCGCCAATAATACGGTTGGGGAAACCAGCTAAGCAGCATTTCGGATATTGATAATAAAATTAATATAGCATTATTAACCTTACAGTTCAAGGTTAGCACCGGGTCAAGACTAAATCCTTTGCATTTTTTCCCAAATTATTTTTAATTACTTTAAATAATAGAATTCCCCTACTCACCTCCATAAGTAAGGGAATTCTACTCAGTAATTATTTACACTGAACAACTATTACTAAGAATAGTAAGGGTTGCTCTTATTTAGTTCAATCTGCTATTTCAGCTTCAATCTCTGCAGAGTTTCCGCAGTCGGCAGTCCGGCCTTCTTATCCCAGCCCATACTATCATAAAATTCATCTAACATTATTTCTTCATTTGCTACATTTCCTTTGCCCAGACCGTCAGGAGCAGGCTCATTCTTCAGTCTACAGGGAAGTACCTCATCCTTTATACTGAAGCCCTCTCTCTCATTGAATAATCTTTCCAAGTTTATGACTCTTTCGGCAGATTCCATCACCTCTTCAAAGGTCTTATTATCACCTGTTGCAGCATTGTAAAGGCCGGTCCAAGTGTGTCCCTTCACCGCTAAAGTGATACTGGCAAAAAGACATACCCCTAAAAGATTAGTCATCATGGATAATTCCATAAAAGGTTTTACCCACCATTTATTCTCATCGGTAAAAGGAGATATCTTTTCATTAACAAGCCCGGGGCTTTACTTTTAAGATCTCATGGTAGGCAGCATGTCCAATCTTATCCATCTTATCAAAGGTAGTGTATTGCCAGTTTCTGGTGGGCAAAAGTCCCGATGCATGGATAGAATTAGTAAAAGAAGAAGTTCCGTAGATCATCAGCTCATCTCTCACAAAGGCTTCCTCATTCAATTCTTTCCGCGCCTGTTGAACAAATTTCTCCATCATTTCAGGATTATCAACTTCTATTTTATTAGCACTATAGACAGCCAAGGCTTTTAGATTCTTGCTGCCCATAATTGCACCGGCACCGCCACGACCGCAGCCCTGGTTTTATCGACCATAACAGCAGACATTAATACTTTATTTTCACCTGCCGGACCGATCTCAGCAATCCTGACCTTAGGACTTTGGAGCTCTTCTCTAATCTTATCTTCGGTATCCCCTGAACTCATTCCCCACAAATATGCAGCATCCTTAAATTCTACCTTATCATCATTTACATAGAGATAGACCAGGGAACTGCTCTTTCCTTCCGCAACGATGGCATCCCAGCCGGAACGTTTAATCATGGGTGCAAGGTATCCACCGGAATTACTGATACCGATGGTTCCCGTTAGCGGAGATTTAAAACCGATAACCAATCTCCCTGAACAAGGCGCCGCCTTCGTTCCGGTTAAAGGACCGGCAGCAAATACCAATATATTCCTTTCACTAAAAGGATCCAGTCCCGGTTTAAGATTGTCATAGAGTAATTTTGCCGCCAATCCTTCCGCCGACATACAAGTCCTGCCATTCTTTTCCAATATCCATAACCTTTGTGCTTCGGTCAGTCAGATTAATTCTGAGAACTTTGCCAGTAACGGTATTCATAATAATCCTCCTTTTATTTTTTATAGAATGGTTACCAGTAAGTACTTTTTGTTTTGTAGGAATGAAAGTTTAAAAATTTTAGCTTTCTGCTTTACTGTAATTACCAATTAAAAAAGGGGCTTTCACCTTGATGTGAAAACCCCTTTGCAATTACGACGGGCTAAAAAATTACTTTTTTAACCTAGCGTTTTGTATTTCCCTATTTAAGCAGTGTTTATTGCCGGAAACATAAAATCGGAGCATTACTCTATTCAATTTTACTAAATTTTAGCAAATTGATTACCACTGTCAATTTTAATTCTGGCCTTGCTGCGCACTTTGGGATCAGCTCTTGAAAGAAATGGGTTTTGTTATATCTTTAGACCTGCCCTCATGCGTTACACCATTATTTTTATTAAAAACAAAAACCACCCTTCGAGTCCGAAGAGGTTCATTATTTTTCTCATCTCTCGGAATTGAATATCATTCCGCGGGAATTGGCACCAGCATCATAATCTCTGTAATGACAGGTTGCCGGGCTTCACAGGGTCCGTCCCTTAGCCACTCTTAATAAGAAACACTATATTTCTATTTGCTTTTATAATAGCTACTTTACTTAGCCACTATCAATTTTTATTTACATTTCAAAAAGTCCCATTGATTATTCACTAAAAGTACTTTTTGTTGGTCAATAGATTGCCCTTGTAATTGAGGCATTACAAAAAAATCTTTTAAATATTGGTCAATTCCTATACCACTATTATTCCATCCTAAGTGTTTAATTATACTAAACTTTTTATCTAGAACAGTAATACCAAATAAAATAGATATTTTATCAAATTTTTTAGAACATTCTTTTATTGAATTAATAAATTTTTGAAAAAGGACCGGTAGTGTTGCACTGTTAATGTTTTTCAAGATATGTACCCAATTTCCATCAATACCTTCTTTAACTAATTTCTCTATATCTTTTTCAATATTTTTTTCAGCAGGATTATGTGCTTTAAACTCAATATTTGCCAACTTATCAAAATAATAATTTTGGTGATTCTTTTTATCACATGTATTTTTATAAATACTTAAATCAGAAAGCGCACTAACCTCTGTATTGCCCGTGTGTTTATAACGTTTATCTGTCGGGGTTTCGATTGAATAAAAATAATTAAGGTTATTTAAAATATTACAATATAATATTCTAGCCTCTTGTTCGCTGATGCGAATTTCGTGTTGAATGCGCTTAACTGGAAAAATCAATCTCGGCGATAACCCTGTTGGCTTTTCATTACGACAAGTTACATTCCATAAATCATAAGATAGTCTCCTATTAATCTCAAATAAATCTTTTATAACCATCATTATTACCCCCTATTATTTATTTTTCTATAAAATAGATTCAAATAAATCACATACCATTCTGGGTTTCCATTCAAAAAAAATCCTCTTTAGAAAGAAGATATTGTGTGCGAACCATTATCTACATCCTTTTATAAATCTTCTATGTTAGTATATCAGGATTTTCTGCCATTCTCCCGGCTCAACAAAATAAAAATATTCATAAAGGTGCGATGCATGCCGATATTAATGGGGTGGGGACTTTTCTTTGGAGGGTTCTTCTACGAAAGTAAGTTGAAAATAATCTCTTGGGCTTCTAATAATGCTATCTGCAGCTTTTGTAAAATCATTTAAATTATTATTAAATGTTTTTAAAAACATTGGTTACCGATATTCAACTCCTCTATGTAATCAATCTCTTCTTCTGTATTAAAACACTTGACTAAATCATATGAATACAGGTTACTCCAGTAGTTGATAAAATACCTGACTTTATTAAGAACATATTCTTTTAATTGAGTACTGTTTTGATATGAACATATTCTGACAACGGTAGATTGAATTGTTTTTTTTAAAAAAATCCCGCGATATTAAGAAAATTTCAATGAAACTTATATTTCCAAGACCTCACCCATAACCCTATCAATAGTAAATATTACGTTTAATTAAAACCTACTGTAAACTCTTTAATAAATAGTATAGGCTCTTCACTCCGACACCGGTTCCACCTTTTGATAAATAATATATATTTTTATTTGACCAGCATGTTCCAGCAATGTCCAAATGAAGCCAGGGTTTATTCTGAGCAAATTCTTTAATAAACATCCCTCCAACAATTGCCTTTGCGCTTTCATCTTCTGAAGAATTTACTAAATCTGCAATGTCGCAATTAATTTTACTTCTATAATCATCAAATAATGGTAATCTCCAAAATTTCTCACCTGAAATTTTTGAAGCAAGTAGTAGATTATTCATAAATCCATCATCATTCGTAAACACTGCAGTCACAACATCACCGAAGGTTAGTCTGGCACCTCCAGTTAAAGAAGCTATATCTATTATTTTATTAATGCCTTCCTTTTCTATACCATAATGAATTGCATCAACCAGAGTTAATCGCCCTTCCGCATCAGTACTATTTATTAGTATTGTTTTCCCTGCCATAGACTTTATAATATCACCGGGTTTGTAGCCATTCGCAGAAAGCATATTTTCACATGCAGCTATAATTCCCACAACATTGACCTTTAAACTCATTCTTGAAACCGCACTCATGACGCCAATAACAGCAGCTGCTCCTGCCATGTCATGCTTCATGGTAATAAGTCGCTGTTTGTCTTTTAGCGATAACCCTCCACTATCGTAGGTAATACCCTTTCCTATAAGACCTATTACTTGATTATCTTCACTATTACCATAGTATCTCATTACAATTAATCTGGGTGAATTATTTGAAGCCTTAGCGACTTCGAGGAAAGCATTCATTTCTAATTTCTTAATTTCATCTTGTTCAAATATTTTAATACTAAACATTGGACTACTTTGAGCTAAACAGCTTGCCTTTTCAGCTAACTTTATCGGGGTTAAATAATTGGCCGGTTCATTAACCAAATCCCTTGCTAAAATGGTAGATTCAGCTACTATCATTGATTCTTTACACCATTTCTTTGCTTTATTGGAAAGCTCTTGATCTACTATTAATTGAAGAGAATGAATGGTATTTTGTGAACAATGTTTACTTTTATATTTTCTAAATGAATAACTTGCCAATATTGCAGAATCAATGACGCTATTTATATGTACTTCCAGAGGAAATTCATATTTAATATTTAGAAATGAAATCCCTACTATTTTTGATTTTAAATTTATAGCTTCCTTTATTGCTTTACTAAACACTCTTCTAATTGTTTCAGCGTCAACTTCTTCCCTGCTACCAACACCGGCAAAAATGATTTTTCGTAGGTTTTCACATTTTGCAAAGTTAATGGATACTACTTCCTCTTTTTTGCCAACAAACTCATTGTTATTAATTATAAACTTCTGCTTTTCTAACACATCCGGGAAAAAATACTGAATATCCCCAAGATTCTCTCCACCCTCATAGCAAAAAACAATTAAAGTATCCAATTCTTTTATCTCTAATTTGTTGGAAACAATATTAATTTTCATCATTCATCACTCCTTATTATTATTCTTACATGTTTTCAGAAAACTCTGAGCCCTTACCTTACAAGAATATCCGGATTATACGCTTTTATATTTCACCTCCAGCCGGATCTCATCTTATGCTATATTAAGTTTTGCCAGGCTACCTTTCAGAAAAACAGGGTAAGGTATGGGTCGATTTAAAATTCATCAGAGACTGCTTTTTAAAGCAGAACAGGCCGAAAGGTAATCCTTTCTCGACTTAGTCAAGCTAAGGAACAGTCGGATCTGGCTGGCTTTGAGATGCTTTATTGGGGCAAATGCCAGGAGGGGGAGAATTCGAATCAAGCCTGTCTGCCCGATGATCCATTCCAGGAAGTTCAAAGAGGAAAACTCCTACTGTCCCTGGATGCATCCCTAGTTTGCCAAGAGTGCCGGCTGTTTCATCTACCAGCAGGTGGTAGACGAAGACATCCGCAAGCAGATTACCTGTGGGAGTAGAAAGTTCAAGAAAGTCTATAGCCTGCACAATGGGTCGGAAAGAATCTTCTCCAAGCTGCTGGAGCTATCCATACAAGACCCTACTCTCAGAGGTTCGCAAGCTATCTCTACTCATTATACCATTGCCCATATCACTTATGTTGGTTGCCTTAACGGCTGCCTGAACTGGAAATAAAGACAAGATTCGCTTTGTGAAATATTTTCTTCCGAATATTTAGTTTTTAAAGAGCGAGTTTTCTGAAAGGCTATTAATCTTATATTTAAATATCTAAACAAAAGGGAACATAGGTAATATTGAATATGTTTTCCAGACTCAAAAAACTATTATATAAGGTTACCTTAAAATGGATTTGGAATTTTTTTATTCTATTGTGGATATCTAAAAGAAAAAATAATATGCGATGAACATAAGATTAATAAAATAAAGATTCCAAAGTAGAATATACACTATTTTTTGTAGAACATAATATAAATTAAATATAAGAGTGTAGTTCATCCTAATATTCTGGATTAACTACACTCTTATATTTGCTATTATATAGCCTTGTTAATTATACTATTTTTCAATATAGATCTCGTCAAAGTTAATATCTCCTAATGGACTTAAATCCCAATTCTTGACGTGCTCTTTCATCATGATTGGTTGAGTCGCATAAGATATAGGGCAAACCGCCCAATCATTCATAAACATCTCCTCAGCCTTATGGAGTAATTCGATAGTCTTTTCAGGATCTGTTGATAATTTCGCCTGCTCAATTAAACTATCATACTCTGCTTTTCTATATTGAGGTGTATTATTCCCGGCTTCCGAAGTAAATAAATCTAAGAAAGTCATAGGATGGTTATAGTCTGCACCCCAACCGGCTCTTGCAATCTGGAAGTCACCGCTATGTCTTCTTTGTGAATGTACTTTTGATTCTACATTCACTAAACTAACATCAACATTCAAATTCTTTTTCCACATCTCCTGAAGTGTCTCCGCGATTTTCTTATTCAAATCGTTTGTATTATAGAGATATTCAACATTTTTTGGCCAACCTTCACCATTCGGATATCCGGCTTCAGCTAAAGCTTTCTGTGCTTCTTCTAACATTACTGTAGGTTGAATACCAAAGTTGCCGCCCTCTTCTCTAAAGTCCTTACCATTAACAATTAAGCCATGGGGAACGAACCCACTTGCAGGAATTTCTCCGGTAAGAATTACTGTATCTACTATTTTCTGACGATCTATCGACTTTGTAAAAGCTTCTCTTACTTTAATATTATCAAAAGGAAATGCTGTAACATTAAATGCTGCATAGGTAAGTCTTAATCTAGGTTTTATAAAAAATTCGTCACTTTCCATCATTAAAGTGGGTATTTGCTGGGTAGGAATATTCAATAAGCCATCGATCTCTCCTGCTTGAAATGCAGAAAGTGCTGTTCCTTCTTCTTCAATAAACACAAATTGCAATTCATTCAACTTCACACGATCTTGATCCCAATAATTTTCATCTTTCACAAGTGTTAACCTATCGTTCATCTTGTATTCTGTCATTTTAAAGGGACCATTGGATATACAAGTATCAGGATTAGTTGTCCAGTTATCAGGATTCTTTTCAACGATATCTTCTCTCACTGGCTTGTATACACCAAAAGAAAACATTTCTAACATATATGGAACTGGGGCTTCAAGAGTGGCAATTAATGTTTTTTCATCAACTACTTCAACTCCTAATTCTTCCATGGGTTTTTTCCCATCGAAAATATCTTTAGCATTTTTAAGGTAAAACATGTGGTTTACATATTTCACAGCATTCGCAGGATTAACTGCCCTCTTCCAGGCATACTCAAAATCATAAGCAGTGACAGCCTTTCCATCAGACCATTTTGCGTCATCTCTTATAAAAAATTTGTACTGTTTTCCATCATCGCTGATTTCCCATTTCTCTGCTACACCCGGTGTTTGCTCATTCCTGGTATTCGTCTTGACAAGTCCTTCAAACATATTATATATAATCAAACTACCATGACTAATTGTATTCAATTGTGGATCTAAAGTGGGAGGATCTATTTCTCCATTAAAAATTAACACAGAATATTCATCTTGATTTCCTTTAGCGTCAATTGCATATACAAATCCTATAACTATAGATAAGAAAATAATTGTAGCTAAAAAAATTGTTAACGATTTCTTCATTTCTTCATCTTCCTTTCTATTTTTAATTTATTAATTCACAATAATATTCATTTATTAGTTAAGTGACAAGCGACCTTGTGTTCAATGCTCACCTCCTTTAGTTCTGGCTCAATTTCAGAACACACTTTCATAGAATATACACATCTTGTTCTGAATCTACATCCGGAAGGTGGATTTATTGCACTTGGTACATTGCCTTCAAGAATGATTCTATTCCTATTCTTAGATTTTTCTGGATCGGCAATAGGTATGGAAGAAAGAAGTGCTTTTGTATAAGGATGGAAATGATTATTATATAAATCCTGGCTTCTTGCTAATTCAATAAGTTTTCCTAAATACATTACTCCTATTCTATCAGAAATATATTTTACCATAGATAAGTCATGGGCTATGAATAAATATGTAAGACCAAGTTCTTGTTGTAAATCTTGCAACATATTGACTATTTGAGCTTGAATAGATACATCCAGAGCAGAAATTGGTTCATCACATATAATTAATTGAGGATTTAATATTAATGCTCTTGCTATTCCAATTCTTTGTCGCTGTCCACCACTAAATTCATGAGGATATCTATTTGCATATTTACTGCTAAGACCTATTTTATCTAGTAATGAATTAATAATATTTTGTCTATCCCTACCATATGCAATTTTAAAAATATCTAAAGGCTCTCCAATTATATCTCCAACAGTCATCCTGGTGTTTAGTGATGCATAAGGATCTTGGAAAATCATTTGCATTTTTTTTCTTATCGGCTGCATCTCTGTATCTGTAAGATTTTCTAAATGCTGATTATCAAAAATTACATTCCCGCCTGTTACATTATATAGTCTTATTATAGTCCTCGCTATTGTTGATTTCCCACAGCCGGATTCTCCTACTAAACCAAATGTTTCTCCTTTTTCAATAGAAAAGCTGACATCATCAACTGCCTTAAGATAGCTTGTTTTTCTTTTCAATATACTTTTTTTAATGGGAAAATACTTTTTTAGATTTTTAACTTCAAGTAGAGGATTCTCATTGTAATCATTCATTTTTATTTCCATTTCAAGATACACTTTAAATAAATTTAAGTATCAGTAATTTGAATTATAATAAGTCTATAGCAATATATTAATCTTTTATTGGACAACTGGGATGTAACAACCAGCACATAGTATAATGATGTTCTGATTCACGAAATTTTGGAGGTAATTGTCTTGTACAAATATTCATGACATAAGGGCATCTTTTTGCAAAAGGACATCCGGTTGGGGGATTTAATAATTCAGGTGGTTTTCCGGGAATCGTTAATAATCTATTTTCTTTACTTATTTCTGGAGTAGGGACTGCCTTCAGTAATCCTTTTGTATAAGGGTGTAATGGATTATAAAATATATCTCTTGTGCTCCCCTCTTCCATTAATAATCCACTGTACATAACAATAATCCTATCACAAATATCTGCTACAACACCAAGATCATGTGTAATAAGTAAAATAGATACATTTGTCTTTCTTTGCAACTCTTTTAATAATAAAATAATCTGGGCTTGAATAGTAACATCTAAGGCAGTGGTAGGTTCATCTGCAATTAGTAAATCTGGTTGGCATGATAATGCCATTGCTATCATCACTCTTTGCCTCATGCCGCCGCTTAATTCGTGAGGGTAATTATTTACCCTTATTTCAGGAGAGGCTATACTTACTAATTCAAGCATTTCAAGGGCTTTTTTCCGTGCATTCTTTCTACTGATTTTATTATGAATTAAAATCGCTTCAGTAATTTGATCACCAATTTTGAAAACAGGATTTAAAGATGTCATGGGATCTTGAAATATCATAGATATTTTGTTACCCCTTATCTTTTTGTTCATTTCGTTTTCAGATTTTTTTACTAAATCTTCTCCACCGAAAACTATCTCACCATTTTTTATTACACCTGGGTATTGTAATAGTTTTAAAATTGATAGAGCTGTAACACTTTTCCCACTACCGGATTCCCCTACGATACCAAGAACTTCTCCATTTTTTATATGAAAGTTTATTCCTCGAACTGCCTGCACTTCTCCAAGATGAGTAAAAAAAGATATCTTTAAATTCTTTACTTTAATTATGTCTCTCGTCACTAAAAAACCTCAAACCTATTTTCGAAGTCTTGGATCAAGTGAATCTCTTAGTCCATCACCTAAAAAATTAAACGCTAATACTGTGATAGAAATAGCCATTGCCGGAAAAAACAACTGATAAGGATTTGTCCCAATACCTGCTAAAGCATCATTGCAGAGTGTACCCCATGAAGCCTGGGGAGCCGAAACTCCTAATCCCACAAAACTTAAGAAAGCCTCTGTAAAAATAGCATTAGGTATCTGCATTGTAGCAACTACCAGAATAGGACCCATTGCATTTGGCAATAAGTGCCTTATCAAGATTCTCCATGTTCCTGCACCTATAGTCTTTGCAGCTAATATGAATTCATGTTCCTTAAGTGACAACACCTGTCCCCTTACAATTCTAGCCATATTTAACCAATACACTAATCCAATTGTTAGGGCTACTGTTTTCATACCTGATCCAAAAATAACCATGAAAATAATAACATACAAAAGTCTAGGTATAGATCTCATAATATCAACAACTCTCATCAAAAAGTTATCAATATTGCCACCTAAATATCCGGAAATACCCCCATACAAAATTCCTACAGTAAGATTAACCAAAGATGAAACAAAGCCAATAATTAAAGATATTCGCGCCCCATAAATCACACGAATTAAAAGATCTCTTCCTAAGTCATCTGTCCCAAAAATAAATGATTTATTATAAACTTTTTTGAATATAGATATTTCTTTGCCGGTATGAGTAAATACCTTGAATGGTTTAAAGTTATAATCAATGGTTATTTCCTCACCATTAACTACTACAATGGCCTTCTTATTAATTAAGTCATTTTTTTGTAGAGGAATATACTCTATTAGCCTTCCTTTAACAGTAGATGTATATATTCTTAGAGACTTGTGAATATAGATATATGTATCTTCATTACCTATTTTCCATAAATTTAATAAAGGAGGTATGGCTGTGTAATTTAAATCTTGATGTGAGTAGGTATAAGGAGAAATTAAGGGACCGAAAATTGCAATTATAGTAATGAGAAAAATAATAATAACTCCCATTATAGAAAGTTTATTCTGTTTGAATCTTCTCCATACATCTTGCCAATATGTCATAGTAGGCAGGTCTTCATCTTCGACAAATTGAAAATCTTTATCCAATTCATCCCATGAATCAGAAGGAAAATCAATTTGGTTGAGTTGACGATCATTTAACATAGCTTATCACTTGTCACCTTTACTTGTTTTCTGGATTCTAACCCTGGGATCTAAATAACCATAAGCAATATCCACTATTAACGTCATTAAGAGAAGCATAAATGAAAAGAATATAGTAACACCCATAATTGTTGGATAGTCTCTATTGCTGACACTCTGTACGAAATATCTACCTATCCCAGGTAGAGCAAATATTTTTTCTATTATAAATGAACCCGACAAAAGTGTTACCATTTGCGTACCCAAAACAGTTACAGTAGGTATGGTGGCATTTTTTAATGCATGTTTATAAACAATCTTATATCCTTTAACCCCTTTTGCTCTAGCTGTTCTTATGTAATCCTGTTCTAAGACTTCCAGCATACTTGAGCGATTTAACCTTGTAATATAAGCAATAGAAGCTAAGGCATTGGCAATAGCAGGCAAAATATAACTTTTCAAACTTTCAGCACCGAAAATTGGAAACCATTTTAATTTGTATGCAAACAAAAATAATAGTAAAGTTGCTATTACAAATTTTGGTATTGTTACCCCCAAAGTAGAAAATACCATGATTAATCTATCCATAAATTTATTATGTTGCAATGCTGATGTGACACCGAGAGGAACTCCAATAATTAAAATTAACACAAAAGAAATTACAGCTAATTTTGCTGTTACCGGAAAACCATTTTTTATTAAATCTGTTACATTTCGTCCTGTATATGCATATGAAGGTCCTAAATCGAATCTAATTATCCCTTTTATATATTCCAAATACTGTTTCCATATTGGATCATTCAGTTTATATTTTTCCATTAATGCCTGTTCTACAGCTGGAGATAATGCTCGTTCTGAATCTGTAAAAGGGCCGCCTGGCACTAAATGCATTAATATAAAAGTTATAGTCACAATGATTAACAAAGTTATAATCATGGAGATAATTCTTTTAATTACATAATTTAACATGTATATTGATTCCTACATCTTAAATTTTTTAAGATACCAAACGTAAATTATTCCTCATAAACCTTGCGTATTTGGGGGGAAAATAATTAAATACAGATTTCGCCATTCTTAAGCAATGCCTTACCGTCAGCAATAACTGTTGGTTCTGTCATAATTAAATCATAATGACAGGATGCCTTGGTCTTTCCGCCAAGGGTAATGTTTGTGCCAATACCTATATGTACAGAGCCGTATACTCCCTCATCTTCAAGCATCGAACCTATAAAAGTGCATTTGGGATTTAACCCTATTCCAAGCTCAGCAATATTATATACAAGTGGATCATTCATGGATTGTAAATTCTTTTCCAGCATTTTTGCCTGCTCACCACCGGAAATAGAAACAATCATACCATTTATTACCTCTGCTGAAACCGGCTCTTGCAAAACACCAATATTAATATAAGGAATACTAGCATTTGCAACTATAGTGCCATTAGCTGTTCCCTCTAAAGGTGAAACATTTGCCTCAATAGTAGGTACCGGAGCAAATTCTCCCTTTGAGACCAAACAAGTCAAAGCATTTCCTTTCCTGCCTTTTGATGAAAATCTTAAATTCGTCCCATGTGGTGTTGTAAGAACTATCTCATTTTTGTCTTCTAATTCCTTTGACATTCTATGACACATTGGCGCAATTTTTCTAAAGTCTGCTTCAATACCGCCTTTAATTAACATATTTTCATCAAATTGTGTAAGCATGATTCCTCTTGAGCCTGATAAGATCGCATTCTTTACTGCCTGAGTATGAGTTATTGATTTATAAACTGCACAAATAAAAACATCACTACTTTTCATTGCAGCAGCAATAGAATTAGGCGGCTCTTTACCATCGAACAATCTAGGAACCATAACGGATAGAATGGGTTCTGCTCCGTTAGCATAAACAGCGGATGCTACACTTTCCGCAATCTTTATCATTTTATGTTCAGTAACTATCAATACAATTTCTTTAGGTCTAACACCAGCGCATACTTCAACTATTGTCCGTGCTCCCTTACTCATGAGAATACTATTCATTAATTAAAATTCCTCTTTTCCTAAGTTTACTTTTTTATGCTGGACACTATTTACTTATGTTCATGTCAAGTTCAATATATTTTTCTATAAATAAAATTACCAGTTAGGTATTTAAGAGTAGTACTTTTCGAAAAATAAAATGCTTGAGTTTTTATTAATTAAAATATATTCTATATTCTATAGTATCTTTTGTCAAATTTTTTAGTTTCTATTTAAATTATTTGAAAACTTAATTTTTTCAACAATATACTTGTATCCATTAATGATATGCTTTCTCATTGTTTCCTCTGCTTTTGGTATATTTTTCTCTTCTATTGCATTAATTAATTCTACATGTTCTTCATATATCTTAATCCGACGATCAGAACTATATGCAGATAGATTACGATCGTGAATAATGACATCTCTCAGGGAATCCAAAAGGCTTTTCATTTTGCTATTATTTGCATAATCCGTAATAGTAGTGTGAATTCTAGAATTAATTTCAACTAATTCTGTCTCATTTTTTGCTTCTTTCGATTGTTCTAGCAGCATTCGCAGCTTGCTTATACCTTTTTTATCGATATTGGGTACCGCTAAACGAGTCATATATACCTCCAATGCTTCTCTGCATTGATATGTATCTTTAATGTCTGCTAATGAATAACTACTAACAACAGCACCCTTCCATGGTATAATTTTCACTAATCCTTCCGCAGCTAATCGGCGAAATGCCTCTCTCACAGGAGTAGGACTAACATTCATTTGTTTAGCTAATTCAGATTCACTTAATTTTGTATTTGGTTGACATGTACCATTAATAATTGATTTTTTAAGGGTTTCATAAACCTTTACATTCAGGGGTTTTCTGCCAATCGGTGGAATTTTTAAATCATTACCAATGTTATTTTTCATATAAATTCCTTTTTTAAATATTATTAATATTATTTGCTGGTACAATAAAGAAAAAGTAACTTCTGCTGTATCTGCAATAGATAGTATACATTTTTGTTGACTGCCTGACAAATAATCGAATCGCTTCATCAACAATATATATGAAAAAGTATTAATGCCTCAGATAAAAATCTGAACAAAATAATTCTCATGATAGGGACAGGGCAAACTTCTCTATATTGCAGAACAAAAAATCTTCTATTATATACAAGGTTTGCACAAAGTTCTTATGGAATCAGGATTTGAAATATCGCAAAACTGATAATTCAAAATCTGACTCTCACACATAATACTGCAGTTTATTTTGGAATTATCTCAATGGTTTTTTGCAAATAGGACAGGTGGTCAAGACACTTCCAAATCCCATAAACCCTATACCGGCATAGACGCAATCCTTGCAGATGAAGTGACCGTTTTCACAGGTTTTACCACCCTGCACATCTTTTAGTTTTCCACATGAGTCGCATATTCTGTTTGGCATTTTAGTTTCCTCCATTTATAAAATTTTTTATAGTTTATTTAAATTCTGCAAGGTATTCATCTAATATTTCAGTAAATCTTGCCATGCCATCAGCCATGTCTTGCTGTAAAGCCGGCCATTTGTCTTCATTTTTAAGGCCAGTATATTTATATTCTTTATAGATAGACTTAAACTGAGTCTTTTCACCGTCAAACCATTCAAGTTTTTCTCCAAAGGCGTTTTCTATTTCGTTTTTCTTTTCTAATAGTTTGTTGTAAATATGCTCATTTTTCTCTTTGTCATACGTATCAATAGACAATCCCACCGTACCGCTTTTTTGTTTAATACGATAAAAGTAAGAACACCTTGTTATCCCGGTTCCGCTATAGAGGTCATAATGTATAAAACTTGTATTTTTCTTGAAATATTTTATTCTATCTTTATTTATTTCTAATAATCCTCCCCAAAATTTTATTCTTTTCTTTTGGAAATCTGCTAGTTCTTGGCTATTCTTATTACTCAAGATTACTGCTACTCCATCTTCATCAATTTCATATTTACTTAAAATCAACAAAGCATTATTAACAATAGACTGGGCACTCAAATGTGTTTCTAAAAAAATACCTTCTGCAATTTCAAAAGGATTGCTCAAAGATTCGGCTTGAGCAGAAATTATTTTTCTCTCTTCAATAAACCTCTTATCCTTTAAAAAATCAGCAAAAATATTAGGGTTAATTTCGATTAAATTTTGCGCTAGTTTGATATAAAAATCCCTCCAACTGTTTACTGAAAAGTCTTGTCCTAAAAGGGTAAAGGACGCTATTTTGTCTCCGGTAAAATCGTGGTCATCGGATAAGATAAATTTATTTGATTCTTCTATCTGTCCCTTATATTCCGTTTTGGGGTATGTCCAGATTTTTAAAGCAGTGCTTGTTAGTTGATTTGCCCTTTCAATAATTGTCTCCTCATTCCAATTTTCTAGGGTGCGGAGATATTTATTGAGAGCAAGGCTGCTATCTTCATACCCTTTTTCCATATCTCTTTTCTCTAAAAAAGGCTTATTGCTCATCTTGGTGTTGTATCCGGTAAGTGTCAAATTGCCAAGAGTGTTCAAATATTTATTATATATTTCATCCCAGTTGTCTCCCAAGGCAGCCTTCCAACTCGGAGTCAGTGTTTGGGGCATAATGTGTTCAATATTTAAATCCCCTTCATTCAGCAGTTCTTCTACTTTGACTCTTTCCTTATTGTCATAATTCTCTAACCTCTCTAATAGATGTAATTTATTTTTACTTTGCAGATTATAGATATCCCGAGTGACCAGTATTTCTGAAAACTCTTCATCTGTTGGAAATCTTTGACTGTATTTCTTATTAATCAAAATATGCTTGAATATTTCAAAATAATTTACTTTGAAGTCAGGATATTTTTGGATATCTCTTCCGATAGTAGCAAACATCTTATTTAGGGCATTGGTTGGTACATTACATATTAGTCTTCTAAAAGCAAAAGATACTATGGTATCTAAAATATTAACAAGTGTTTCATCATCTATAACCTTGTCATCGTGATAGCTAAAAACTTCCAATAAAAAGGGATAAGATACAGTAATATCTAATTTATTAATTCTTTTTAAGACAACATTTATCTTGGATTTATCATCTAATGGGAAAATAATTCTTTGGTAGTATTGGGAATATCTTTTTAACTCTTTTAGTAAACTTTCGATATCATCATTGGAATATTCTTTTTTTACATGCTTCTTAAAGCTAATGTAGATTTTATTTTTGTTAGGAATAATTCTTTCTTTGAGAGTAAGGTAATCCCTTACGAAGGAATCGACCTGATCTCCTGTATTTTTTTCTATAATGAGCCAATAATCTTCATGCAATCTTTTCTGTTCGCTCTTATTCTTCCCCATTAGGATAAAATTCCTAACTAAATCGGACTGGGTTAAATTTAAACCAGTAGAATTCAGACTTTCGAATATTAACTGTGGATCATCATGATTACTATCTAACCTAATATCTACTATAGTTAGTTTCTTAATTGCCTCAAATAAATCATCAGCTAACAAATTGCTTCTTTTAATCCTATCAACAAAATATTGATAATTGATAGTAATATTAGAATTTTTAATGAACTCTTCGCTATTATTTTTAAACAATTTCAGATAGGCTTCATTATCCTCTTTGACCGGTTCGAACTTTATTTTCTTACCTTCTTGAGCATATTTGTCAATCAAGTAAGTATCTCTAATCTGTTCGCTTAATGATTCAGAGCGAGATTGAATCTCATTGTTTTCTAATAGATTATGCAGCGCTAAAAGTAAAATAGATAAGGTTGCGATTCTCTGTTGCCCATCAATAATTAACAATTCAAAACCTGGTTTTGATTCATCAAATACATACACAAGTGACCCTAAAAAGTGGCTGCGGAAATTAAATTTTATTATGTCCAGTAAATCATTAAACAATTGTTCGCAATGCTCTCTTTGCCAATCATAATTTCTTTGAAAGACCGGAATTGAAAACCTTTTGTCCACTCCCTCTAGAAATTGCAAAAAATTTTTATTTATTGCCTGCATTTCCCCCTCCTGAATTTATAAAGACCTTTATTTGAATAATTTCGTTGAATGAAGAATTCTTATTGTATTAACAATTTTTGATATTAATGTTTCATCATGTACGGATTTAGGTATACTTAGAAATCATTTTCATAGATTATAAAGTTAATCATCAAATAAAAATGTATTATATAGTTAGTAGTATATTACTCTATATTCATCTTAGTTTTTAACAATACCCATTATTAAGAAATAATCTCGATAAATTTTTCTCGAGTTAATCTTAATTGTTTTCTAATAGAAGCCAATGTTCCTTGGGGAATATCTTTAGAGGTATTTTTTACTACAGTAGACACTTCAGGGTGGCCTGCAAAGTCAAGAAAGTGTGAGAACTTTTCGTTCTTAATACTATGTAACCAGCTTTGCATAGTCTACTTATTAAATCTTCACCAGTTATTATGGGGAAATTTTACATTTTATTAAGAATTGCATAAAGCAACATTTAGAGACTTTTTAGTAACAAAAGGCTGGCCATCCAGATCATCTGCAAATCTATAATCACTGGTTACAGATTTAGGTTTTCTTTCATAAGTTACAATGGCTTTTTCTTTGAAAATTTGATCTAGAATATTTAAGCTTTCTATACCTTCTAAATATAACAAAATTGCCTCTCTCAAACTATTATTAGCTTCTTCCACAGTATCGCCAAAAGAAGATACATCAAATTCTGGGCAAGTAGCTACATATTGTTCGTTTTCTTTTTTGATAATATGGGTTACTAAAATGTATTGCTTTTTACAACTTTTTTTCATAGCTTCCTTTCCTCCTTAATTATAGGTGGGAAAAGCTAAAAGTATCATACAAAGTAGCTAAATACTAAAATATTTCTCCGTTTTTGCCAAATAGACTCATCTCCTTTTGTAGATATAAAGTATGTACTAAGCCAATTATTGTTTACTTTGTTCAATCAGCTTTTGCAAAGTTTTTATTTTTTCTTTTCTAATTTGAAATTAAAAATGCCTTTCCTATCAGAGCTGATAGCAATGTCACTAGTATATATTCCCTAATGGTAGCCGTATGAATTATTCCAAAGGCAAGTCCGGCAATAATTTTTGTTCCCCTTTCCAATATCCATTTACTTCTAGACAATTATTTCAGTTTCTGTATCTATTTGGGAAAAGTAAGGTTTTAAGAAATAATGTTAAAAATATATTATATTTTATAGATTTTAATTCCTAATCGTTTTTTATTTTCAATGGCCTGTGCTTTGACCTTATCGATGGCATCATAGGGTAAACTATGGATATGCCAGGTAAATAGGACAAAAATAATTACTAATATTGCCCAGATTATCAAGTCTAATTTAAGAAATTCGGGGAAAAGAAAAGTTTTCATTTTTTCTCCTTATCTCTGTTTTACATAGGCTGGCGGCAACTCTCCGGCTGTTTGGGAAGTCCATTTAGAAAAAAAACTGACAATTATGAAAGTAATAAAGCTTAGGAGTCCACACCAGATCGCAATATGTAAATGAAAATATGACTGAAAGTTAATAGGAATATTGAATTGATACATGGTTCCCCCTACCAATGCCACTATCATACTCCAATAAGCAGCATTAGGATGGGCTGCCTTCCACCATAAGCCGAAGGCTACTACTATCATGAGAGCACTTCTGATGGAATAGACAAAATAGGCTTGGTGTAGTATTTTGGGCAGACTCATTGCTCCGAAAGCAGAGGTAACCCCAATAATGAGTATCCATAATCTGGTCCACTTGGCTAAGTATTTGTCATCGGTATTAGGGTGCAGCCATCTTTGCCAGATATCTTTTGCCATAATAGAGGCACAGCCAAATAATATGCCAGCCACGGTAGAAACCAGTGCGGCAAATATGCCGGCAATACCAATGCCTCCAATTATAGGATTGATATGCATCAAGGTAGCTCCGAGTGCCAACTTCGGATTGGTAGTCAAGTCTGCTGCTCTGGCAAAAAGTCCCATAGAACCGGTCCAGATACTTAGCGGCAGTATCAGAATAGCTGCTAACACCGGTGCCAATCTCGCTATTTTCCAGTTGCGGGCACCAAATGAATAATTAATAGTTGCTTGTGCTGCGGGTATCCCTAACACTCCGCCTAAGAAATATCCCAGTATTGCCATTCCTCCTAAACTATAAGGATTCATTAGATGTGCTGCATCAAGACCTGCGGCGGAAAGTGCATTGGCCAAACCGGCAAAACCGGAAATACCGCCTGAGGTTGCCAGAAGGGGCATCTCATGTTTCATGACCCACCAAAAAGCGAGTGGGATGCCTGTACCTATGGTAATCATAAAAGCTACACTGGTAAAAGCAACCGACCACATACCGGCTGCTAGGAGATAGACAGTCATACCAATTCCGCAGATGAAAGCACTCCATTTTAAATCAAATCCGGTTACGCTAGCAACTAGCGAGCCCATAGCAGTCATCTGAATAACGGTAAAAATCCAATAAGCAAAAACATTTAAAAAGGAAGATGCCTTCCAGGTCTTTATATCATAGAGAAAGTAGAGATACTCCGGTACTGTTATGACATTGTATTTGCGGTAATAGTGGGCAAACCCTACTCCAAACAGTATTAATCCAAAGGCTGAGGCTATATGATACCAGATTACTCCCATTCCCTGGCTAAAGGCTACCTCTGCCGTTCCCACTGTACCCAATCCTCCCATGTATTCGGCAGCAATAGAAACAGAAACATACATCATTCCTAAATTCCTACCAGCTACTAAAAGGTCATCAGAGCCTTTCACCTTTTTCATAGCTAATATTCCCAGGAATATTATTAAGATAAAATATAGTATTAAAATAATGATTTGTATCGGCATTGTCATTGTGTGATTATCTAACCTAAATACTTATTACAGTCAAAATAATGCCAAAGATAAATATGAATAAATACAAGACCAAAAAAGGCTTGTCGGTATTGTCAAACAGTATCAAGTCTTCTGTTTTTGATTCACTCTCAAGTAATTCTATGCCTACTTCTTTGTCTATAGCCTTGTTTTTCATACGATTACCACCTCTTCTACATTTTTATTTTTCAAGATAGGTTTTTAATAGTAGTTGCCTGTCTAAAATATAGAAAAATATTTTTGTTAATTTAACGATAGCCTAAAGTCTTCGAAATTTCGCTCGCTGCATTCTTTATTAAGGAAATATACAAGTATATTTTTTGCTTGGTAAAGCGAGTTATGGGCCCAGAAATACTCAAGGAATATATAACTTTCCCCTGAAAGTTAAAAATAGGAGCCGCGATAGAGGCTGAACCAATAGTTCTCTCTTCAAAACTTATAGCATAGCCATTCTTTCGTACTTCTGCTAAGTGTTTTTTTAATTTAACCTTATCTGTTATAGTATTTACCCCGTAAGAAATTAAATCTTCTTTATCAAGTATCCTGTCGATTTCTGTGTCTGATTGGAAAGCCAGGATTGCTTTCCCAGAACCCCCGCAATATAATGGCAGACTCTTGCCTAACTGTATTATTCTTCTCAAATCATGAGGACTATCAATCTTTTCTATACTAACTCTTTTATCATCTATTAAAATATTAAGGTCTATGCTCTCTTGGGTTTTTTGGGCAAGGGATTGCATTACTGGAAATGCTAATCTTTTGATTTCTATCCGTTCTTGAACAATATTTCCTAATTCAAGAAATTTTAATCCGAGACTATATTTTTGAGTAATGGTATTCTGTACTATAAATCCTTCATCTTCTAAAGTAACTAAAAGGCGATGGACAGTACTTTTATGCAGGTTTAATTGTAAGCTTAATTCTGTTATTCCTTGTTCTTCTTTTTTATTGGCTAACAGATTAATTATATTGATTGCCCTATTAATTGAACGAACATAATAATTTGACCGTTTTTTGTTATTTGTAGAAGTCATTAGTATATTTACATTCTATATTCTATGTCTTGTACTATGAAACACTGTTTTATATTATTGAACATAGTATATATATTTTAAAATAAAAGTCAACATTATTCATAAATAATTTAGAAGAAATTATTGTGGTAGTAGGAGATAAAGTTGTAACAACATTTCAATAAAGTCTAAAAAGGTGAAGTAAAAGTAGGAATACATCCTTAAGTTGGAGACTAAAGGTTCTCTTTGTATTATACAAAAATTAGTATAGATTAAAGCAATGCAGATATACCAAGTTGTTCAGCTTTCTTTCGGTCAGGACCGTATTTATCATAACTATAGAGCTTATAGTATTCATCGATAGTCGCGTTCAGTTTCTCCTCATCTATGGCAAAGCCGGTTGAAGTTTGGGATTCAAAGAATCTGGGATGGAGCTTATCATCTTCCCGGGTATAGCCGGCTTTCTCGGCAAAGACTCGGAGCAATCCATAATTTCTTTCACCAATGGTAAGCATTTCCTTAACAGAGAGTTTCTGACCAGTAGCCGCCTCTATTATGTCGCGGATTAGAGGGAAGAGGTATTCACTTTCCGGATAATTCAAGCCGGAGGTAAAGGCACAGAGAATGGCTGAGTTGGCAAAGGAACGCAAGTGCAGATACTCACCAACAATGAGAGCCCTGTTTTCCCATGTTTGAGCTGGATTGTCGGGTAAATTCAATTCCGGATGGGCCGGTGTCGGGTCATGGGTACCCTCCATATGGTTACCTCCCCTGGGAGTGGTGGCATAGTAGACTGCCAAGGAATATTTACCTCGGGGGTCATGCATGGGAATCTCTTGTCCTTTACATTGCACTAAGAAGGAGCCGTCTCCTACTTTCTCTGAGATTTTATCACACCCTCCTGCTACCCAATCACCTATGCCTTCCCTGTGGGCAATCTTATCAATTAGAGATGAAACTGCTTTGGCGTCACCCCAGCTAATCCGGTCTTCTTCAGAGAGGAGCCCCCGCTCGGTTGCCTCCATTAGATAGGCAATCTGTACTCCCACTGAGATGGTATCCAGACCATACTGATTGCACTTCTTATTGAAGAGACTTATAGCCTCTAAGTCATTGATTAGGAGAAGTGAGCCGAAGGAGGCGATGGTCTCATATTCGGGCCCTCCCCATGCTCTTTCAAATGGTTCACCATTATAGACACCTTCCACTACTCTTTTACATCTGATAGGACACCCGGGACAGGTATCATTGCCTATCCAAACCTTGCTCTTGACCAGAGCCTGCCCACTGATTTTACCGGCATCAGCATACCGACCATCTGTGAAGTTTTTGGTGGGAAGTACTCCGTTTATACTTAGGGCTTCCACTCCTCCGGGGGTTCCATACTTCTGACGTCCATTATATGTACCTGTTTTTATTATTCTTTGGGTAAATTCTTTCCTTAATTTTTTAAATCTTTCGGCGTCAGCGATCTCCTTCTTCCGGTTGCCACGAATTACTATTGCTTTTAAGTTTTTAGAACCCATCAGGGCGCCATAGGCAGGGCGGCCAGCGGAACGGTTGCGGTCTATAATAATACAGGATTGCATGCCCAAGTTTTCTCCTGCTTTTCCGATACAGGCGATAGAGCAGCCTTTATAGAGTGGATTAAGCTTCTCCTCTACCTGTTTAGGGTCTAAACCCCAAAGGTCTTCTGCCGATAATATCCGGGCAGTACCATTATCCACTAAGAGATAAACCGGTGCTTGGGCTTTACCCTTGATGATGATGCCATCATAACCGGATTTGCCTAAGATATCACCAAAGCTGCCGCCGCAGAAGGAATCATTGATGGTTTTGGTTTTAGGGGATTTACCCATGACCAGAAAACGAGCTGCACCGGCAATACCTAAACCTTGTAAGGGGCCACCAGCCATGATCATGATATTGTCAGCAGATAGGGGTTCTGTATTGGGGCCGAGTTCTTGTAATAATATGCGAGCGGCGATACCCCTGCCGCCCAAATACTTACGGTACCATTCCTCAGGAATAGGATAATCTTTTACTTCATTCTCACTTAAGTCAACATAAAGATATTTTCCAAAATTACCTTTCATTATGTAATGTGCTCCTCTCGTTAGTTATTGCTTAGTTATAGATTAGTTTTAATTTTTATTTTATATTAAAATGAGGTTTTGTTCAAATGGAACAAAATAGTTGTCAGGGAAAATAAAAAAGAAAGATTGCAAGCTATAGAGGATGAGATTACCGTCTGCTGCTAAAGCAGCAAAGAAATACAAAGACAAAGAGAGGAATGCCCGCAAGGAATAAAGAGAGAACTTTAGATATTTTTATTATACACTATACATTACTTATGACGCAAACTATTTCGCATTTTACTGAAAACGGGGAACTAAAAAACCAAAACCTTGTGTTCTTACAATTATACTGTAGCGTAAATCAGAGCTTGGAGGCGGCATCTTTGTCAATAATTATGGTTACATCGGGGTGCAGCTGCAAGAAAGTGGAAGGTGACCGGGTACTGATTAAGCCGTTGATAGTCTTATTTATAGCAGCCGTTTTTTTCTCTCCGCTCGCTAAAAGCATAATCTTCGTAGCTTTCATAATGGCCCCCATACCTACGGTTAGAGCTTTGGTAGGAACTTCCTCGATGTTTTTAAAAAATCGGGAATTGGCATGAATAGTATCATCTGACAGGTTTACCAGATGGGTCTTGCTATTCAAACTGATAGCCGGTTCATTAAAACCGAGATGACCGTTATTGCCTATGCCCAGTATCTGCAGATCTATACCCCCATTTTCCAGAATTTGTTTGTCATAGTTTTCACATTCAGCTACAATATCCTGCGTAATTCCATTTAAGAGATAGATATTCTCTGCTTTGATATTAATATGCCGGAAGAAGGTATGCTGCATGTAATAATAGTAGCTTTGAGGATGCTCAGGAGATAAGCTACAATATTCATCTAAACTAAAAGCAACTGCTTCAGAAAAATCTATTTCTCCCCTTTGATATTTCTGAATCAATTCCCGATACATACCGATAGGAGTCTCACCTGTCGGTAAACAGAGAACTGTATCGGGCTTGGCAATTATTTCCCGGGCAACCAAATCAGCAGCTGCTTGACTGAGTTCTTGATAGTCTTTTACGATAATCAGATTCATGTTACTTTCTCCTCCCAATTAAAGTTAATCTGTAGCTCAACTTTCTGAAATAAATATTCCGGTTCAAGATCTTATCAGTTTTTGTTGAAAGCAAATCTGTAAAAAATGTAAAGTATGATATTTCATTATAATGGAAAATTGGCGAGATAGGTATTAGTATTTTAGAGAAAGATTATAATTAAAGAAAAACATTTGAAAAATTCTTTTTATACAAAGATAAATCTTGTATATTATAGAAGTGTATTATTTTTTGTCTTTCTTTCTGAAAACCGGGAAATGGAAACTGAAAAACGGTTTACCTGTAATGAAAAACAAGTAGGTAATAATTATCCGTGCTTTAACAATTTGTTATGGGGAGGGAGTTAGGAAATCATGATCAGTCCGTTTGAATTTGTTTTACCTACCAAGATAAGGTATGGTGCAGGAATGTTAACAGTATTGGGAGAAGAGCTGCAAATATTAAAGGCCAAAAAAGTGATGGTCATAACCGACAAAGGTCTGGTTAAAACCGGAATGGTTAACAAATTATCCGGACTATTAGGTGCTGAAAAAATTGAATTTACTGTCTATGATGAGATTGGAGCAAACCCAAAAGACTATGAAGTAGAAGCCTGTACCCAGAGAGCAAAAGAAGAGGCAGTCGATACGCTGATCGCTTTCGGCGGCGGAAGTCCAATAGATGCGGCCAAAGCCGTTGCCGTTTTGGCAATTCAGGAAGGTAAGGCAAAAGATTACCGCGGTATAAATAAAGTGCAGGGTGATTGTCTGCCCCTTATCACTATACCGACTACCGCCGGTACCGGAAGTGAGATAACTTTCTCCTCTGTTATTACCGATACTCAAGAAAAATTTAAATTTACCATCAAAAGTGCTTCTATAGCGGCGAAAACCGCTCTTGTAGACCCGGAGCTGACCGTAACCGTTCCTCCTCTGATTACTGCCGCTACCGGAATCGATGCCCTCACCCATGCCATAGAGGGCTACACCGCCAACTGTACTGAACCGATAGCGGAGGCCGCGGGATTGTACGCTGTAGAATTCATTGCCTCAAATGTAGTTGAAGCGGTAAAAAACGGAGAAAACCTTGAGGCACGAGATAAGATGATGATGGGCAGTCTTTTAGCGGGGCTATCCTTCAGCCATGCTGATGTGGGCTCGGTGCACTGTATGGCAGAATCAATGGGTGGGGTATACGACGCACCTCATGGTATGTGTAATGCCATATTACTGCCCTACGTTATGGAATATAATTTACCTTATGCCGAATATAAATATGCCAGGGTAGCAAGAGCCATGGGAATTACGGAGCATAATGACCGGAGAGCAGCGGCAAGAGGCATTGAACTTATTAAAAAATTGGTTAAGGAGATTGGTTTACCGGGGATTAGGTCTTTAGGGGTAAATCCGGGTGATTTTGAAATGTTGGCAGAAATGTCCTTTCAAAACGGTTCCAATAGCAGTAACCCCAGACCGATGACCAAAGAAGATTATTTGCTGCTCTTCAACCGTGCCTACGATTCCGACCATTCTACAAATAAACAATAGTGCTTAATAATGAGGTAACGGGAAAGGTCATTAATATCTCAAGTAATGCTATTCTTCTAAATATTCTCATTTTTTCCTCATATTTTTAAGATAAAAACAAGTAGAAAAAGTGTGTTTTTTCTTGGTCTATGCCAGGAGATATTATCTTGCAATATTTAATAAAATTAGATTTTGCACCCTCTTCTTATCCCGTTTAGCTTTCTAATTCCCTGGTTAAGATGCTTTTCACTCTTTTCTGCTATAGTCCTGAGTATTTTCAGATCGCTATTAGACTGTTATTTCAGATTAAAGTAATATTCAGGTAAAAATGTATCAAAAATATCCTCTATATTTACCGGTTTCAGACTACAACAACACCCTCTACAGCTTACTATTAGACAAGAAGAATGAAAGAAATAATATATTAACAGAAGGAGCTGATTAAGGATGGCTGATTCAGAGGGCAGAAGAGAGCCCAGCAATTTTAATCAAAATAAAGATATGACTGACCAATTAATTCAGAAAGCTAAGACAGGGGATAAAGAAGCCATGCTGCAACTAATAGAACAATTCAGTCCACTTTTTAAGAGGAAGGCCTGTTTTTATTATCAAATGGGATCAGAATACGAAGATATTTATCAACAGTCTGTTTTGTACTTCATTACCGGAGTCTACCAATATACGCCTATGCCCCCTGTTACCTTTGCCGGCTATATAAAGAAAAGACTCAAATGGGGATTATGGACATATTTTAGAAAAATGTATGAAAAGGGGCGGGAGAAATAAATGGATTACTATGGTATAGAATGTAAATTTAAAAGCAATACTTTAAAAGGGTGTTTGGATGAACTTAGCCGGCAGGACCGCGAAATTATATTGCTCTATTATTGGTGGGGTTATCGTGATGCCGAGATTGGGGAATTGTTAAATGAATCCCAACAAACCATTAATTATAGAAGGCATAGAGCGTTAAAACAGATTAAAAACAGCTTACTGAAAAGAACTTAGTTCCTTTTCTTCCGGCCAACTGAGAGTGCTTTCCGATAATAGGGCAGCTTTGGTATAAAATATAATCATTTATGGGGGCCGGAAAGAAGAATCTCCTGATAAGCCAGTGCAATTTGGGCTGTTACGGTAGCATTATGTTTTAACAGTTCTATATTTGCTTTTAAACTTCTTCCCTCACTAAATTCCTTAATCTTATTTAAGAGATACGGGGTAAGTTGTTTGCCCTTTATATTCTCCTTTTGGGCGGACTGTTGGGCTTGTTCTATCCAATGGTCCACCTTCTTTTTGCTGAGAGCAAATTCTGTCGGTATCGGATTAGCGATTACCAAACCGGTGCCCATCTTTAAGTGCAGATGGGTCCAGACAATTTGCGCTGCTTCCTGCGCATCTTTCACCGGAAAATCTACCTTTACATGGCTGGATTGACTGTAAAAATCCGGCAGTTCTTTGGTCTTATAGCCCAATACCGGAACACCCATGGTTTCTAAATATTCCATGGTGCGAGGGATATCCAAAATGGCCTTGGGACCGGAACAGAGAACCGCAACCGGGGTTCGGGAAAGTTCGGTCAAATCAGCCGAGATATCCATATTATCTTCTCCCCCAAAGTCGCTATGTACTCCGCCAATACCTCCTGTGGCAAAGAACACTATCTGACAGCGATGGGCAATCCACATGGTTAAGGCAACCGTGGTGCCGCCATTCATTTCTTTGGTTAACAGTGCGGATAAATCTCTCTTACTGGCTTTAATGGTATTTGGGAATTGTGCCAGTTTTTCAATTTCGTCATGACTCAAGCCAACTTTTATCTTACCATTTAAAATGGCTATAGTAGCGGGGATTGCCCCCTCATCGCGAATGTTCTTTTCCATCTGAAAAGCAGTATTAATATTTTCCGGAAAAGGAAGGCCATGAGTAATAAGATTGGATTCCAGTGCCACTACGGGCTTACCTTCTCTGCCCTTGCCAATTGCTTCTTTAATTTCTTTTGAAATTTCAAAGTAATCCATATTATAAGCTCCTGCTAAATGTTCTGGAAAACTCTTTCTTTAGCATCATCTCATTTAATTTCGAGTATACCGTCTGGGAAGAAGTAACCGTTAAAGCCGACATAATAAGACCCGCCTGAACCGCTTGACTAAGTTCATAATTATGATACAAGCCATAAGCAAAACCGGCCAACAGGGCATCCCCCGCTCCGGTACTATCTACCATTTTTCTTCTCCTGGTTCTGATAAACTTTCCCTCCGGGACTTCCTTAGAATAGAGGTAAGCCCCCTGTGTGCCTCCGGTTAAGATAATATGATTAACTCCTTTTTTCATAAGTCGCTCTATTGCTCTTTTGCTATCACCTATCTCTTTAATTATAGTACCGGAAAGAGAACTAAGTTCTCCCATATTGGGAGTTAAAAAATCAATTTTAGGCAGGATTCCTAATAGTTTTCTGCTTTTTTCTACAGATACCGGATCAACAAGTATGGGAATATTTTCACTACTGCAGAAAGAGGCAATATGGTTTAGGGCACGGGTAGTGAGATTGGCATCGATAATCACCATGCGGTTTTTCCTGATAATCCCTGCTTTGGCAATAAGATAGCGAGGGGTAACCCTTTTCATAATTTCCGTATCACTTATCCCGACCTCCATATCTCCTTTTTCATTGAGAACAGCTATATATTTTCCGGTCGGGTCCTTTTTAGACTGAATAATCTCACCGGTCTGTACCTGCGCATGTCTCAGCTTCTCCAATATCTCTCTGCCCGCTTCATCATCACCAACAGCACTTAAAAAGGTAACAGGGATATTAAGCAGTCCTAAATAATGGGCAATGTTTCTTCCCACTCCGCCATGGCTGACTTGAATACTGCCTGGGTTGGAGGTCATCCATTGCAGGAAATTTTTTGGTTTACCCTTTACATCTATATTGGCACCACCGATAACAATTATGCCTTCTCTCTCTTTTTCAGAATATTCTATAGCCAACTGCTTACTTTCCTTATCAACATAATAATCATTACGCCCGCATGCTATATATGGACAAATGTTTTAATTTTAAAAATTTATTCTATAACTGTTTAAAAATTACTCATCAACACGTGGAAAATAATCTTTCCTTATATGGTCTCTGCTGATATTGAGCTGCTGTAATACTTCCTCTACCGCTTTAACCAATCTTATGGGACCGGAGAGATAGAAAGCCCGCTCAACCATGTCCGGAACTACTTCTTTGATTAAGTTAGTATCGGCTCTCCGGGGTGAAAAAATATTTACTAATTTTAAGCTGTTATACTCTTTTTCTAAGCGTTCTAAGGTGTCTTTAAAAGCAATATGATTTTTATCTTTGTTGCTATAAATCAATATTACATCCCTATCATCTTTTTCTTTTGCTAATTCTAAGAGCATGGCGTGGTAAGGAGTTATTCCGATGCCGCCTGCAATAAAAGCTAACTTTTTATATTCCTTATTTAAAGTAAATTCTCCATCAATTCTCAGGACTTCCACCGTATCTCCCTGCTTTTTGGCAAAGAGGGCCCTTTTAAAAGAGCTGCCTTCTTCCGCTAGATAATGGGTGGTAATCATGGGTTTTTTTTGAAAAGGTGCTGATGAGATGGTAAAATGGCGAGTTTCTCCTCTATCATCAGGATTAGCATGAGGAATATTTAAAACCATATACTGGCCGGCTTGCCAGGAGACCGGTTCTTCAGTCTGAAAAACAAGACTATATACGCCTTCATTTTCTTTTCGTTTTTCTTCCAGAACTACCTTCATGTCTAACTCCTTCTATTTCCCTAAATTATTTTTTTAGGGAAATTTTATTCATATTCTCATAGAATAATGCCAGTCCGGCATGGTCTAACTCGTCGTAACCTTCAGCAAGCAAGGACTGCACCATCTCCATAACCTGGGCAGTTAAGGGCATGGCATTATGCAGCTCCTGACTGGTCTGTAAAACATTATTCAGGTCTTTGGCATGTAGTCTCAAGCGGAAACCGGGGTCAAAATTTCCGTTAAACATGCGGGGTAGTTTGTCGGTAAGGCATTGACTACCGGCTAACCCGCCCTTGATGGCATTAAAGATTTTTTCCGGGTCAACTCCCGCTTTTTTGCCCAACAGAAAGGCTTCGGCAACTATGGCAATATTAACAGCTACGATGGCCTGATTAACTAATTTCGCCGTCTGCCCGGCACCTATATCTCCTACTAAAACCGGTTTCCCTAAGACCTCTAACACGGGTTTACAATAATTGAAAATCTCTTCTTTCCCTCCCACCATGATAGCCAAAGTTCCTGATTGGGCTTTTTCCTGTCCACCGCTAACCGGGGCATCCAGCATATCTATGCTCTTCTTAGCCAATTCCCGGGCGACGGATCGGGAAACTAAAGGGGCAATGGAGCTCATATCTATATAGATTTGGCCCTTACTGGCTCCCTCTAAAATTCCCCCCTCACCCAGTACAGCTCTCTGAACATCAGGAGAATTGGGCAGCATGGTAATGATAATATCACAGCTATTTGCCACCTGGGCACAGGACTTTCCTCTTTCAGCACCCTCTTTAACTACCTTGTTTAAGGATGGTTCACTGGTATTATAAGCAATAAGGGGATAATCTGCCTTGAGCAGATTGCAAGCCATAGGAAAACCCATGATGCCAATTCCAATAAAACCAATCTTCGGTTTAGACATAATTCCTCTCCTTTCCAAAATATATTTATAGAATATATAAGTATGTGTATGTACCAAATTTTTGTAGGTACTTTTTTCTCTTACCAGATTATAATGATTTCAGGTAACCCCTGCCTTGCCGGTTAGAAAAGAAATAGTTTAAAATACGCACGCACGAGATATCCTTATTTTACTTAATTTATAGTAAAAATCTACTTTATTTTGGCACCTGTTTCAATCTAGCCCTTATAATTTATCAGTGTTAATCAAGAATACATTATTAATGGGCGGAGGTTAGTCTGTAATTATTTAATCCCTATTATCATTTATTTTTTTGACTTAACTCCCGATCATGGATAAACAGATGTTATCATAACACAGTCTGAGCGACACTAATGAGATCTTGCTCATTAATTAATATAAAAGAACTATATATCAAGATAAACGATTTGGTACTCCAAGATTTTGAGCTAATTTATTGAGTTGCTCTATTGTATTTTCGCTCAATTTGATGCCATTTTTTAAAAGTTCAATATGTTTATCGTATTCAATCTCCCCTGGCATGTAAATTCTTTGAAAACCTACTGCCTTTTTAGAAGTCTTAATATTTTGTATCATAATGTCCATTTTTTTCTTAAATTCTTTTATTTCAATAAAATTTTCTATATTTATTGCTAAAAAAAAGTGTCCAATGTTTTGAGGACGATCAAGGTCTTCGAACAAAGAACCACAATTTGGGCCAAAATTCGATCCCGTAATAATGCCAGAAACAATATCAACAAAAATTGCCAGACCATATCCTTTTGGCCCCCCAAAAGGCAATAATGCTCCGGCTAATCCCTTTCTGGGATCAATTGTTGCTTCGCCTTTTTCATCTATTGCCCAGTCCTTAGGAATGCTTTCCCCCTTCCTTTCCGCTACCTCAAGCTTTCCCCTTGCCGCCACGCTTGTTGCCATATCGATAACAACGTCCGGCTCATTACCTGCGGGAATAGCTATACTTAAAGGATTTGAACCCAAAAGTCTTTCTCTTCCGCCAAAAGGTGCCATTAAAGGAGAGGTATTCGTAAATGCCATCCCGATTAGATTTGCCTTTGTTGCCATCATTGTATAATAAGCATTAATCCCAAAATGATTCGAATTTTTTACTGCAACCGATGCCGTACCGGATATTTTAGCTTTTTTTATGCATAATTCCATTGCCTGGTATGAGGCAATATGTCCCATACCATTATCGGCATCTAACAATGCCGAGGTTTGGTTTTCTTCTAATACTTTAATTGCGGGCTTTGGATTAATTAGGCCGTATTCAATCCTTTTCGCATATATCGGTAATCTGGCAATTCCATGTGAAGAAATACCTCTCAAATCTGCTTCTATTAATATTTTACTTACGGTTTTTGCATCATTTTCATTCAAGCCTAGTTTTTTAAGGATTTCTTGAGAAAAACTTATTAAATTATCACATTTAAAAATCATATCAGACATTACTTCTACTCCTTATCAATATAAAAATCTGAGAATTTTCATAAAAACATTTATTATCTATAAATCGCTCTTAATTTTATTATTTTTGATTATTTACAGTATTTAACATTCTTTCCTAATTGATAATTGCCGACTGAACAGAAATATTCAATATTAACAGTCATCGGACAAATAGGATGATATAGATAGAACCGAAAATTATTAAGGCAAATACATTTAAAAATAATTTTTTATATAATTTTGACAGATCAACCTTAAAATACTCTGCGGTTAAAGCAAGACAGAGATGCATTGGCGATAGCATCATACCCGAAAGGCCGGCCAAGTAAGCAAACATAGCCATAGATATATTCGGGGAACCATTCTTCGTTATCAATGGCAGCACAATGGGAAAACTCACCCCCACGAAACCAGCGGTAATACCTGTTAATAGCCCTAATAAAAAAGGAATCACAAACAAGATAGCCCATATATTAATGCCCATATCAGAAAGAAATTGAGAAACGGAGCCTAAGGAATTAGTGGCATTTAAGATTTGTTTGAAGAGCATAATTCCGAAAATCATGGTAACGACCTTAAGGGGAATATCGTATTTAATAATCTCCAGCAGCGTTTTCAGAGATAGTTTATGCACTATAATCAAAAGGATGGCACTTACACTTAAAGCGGTAAGAAGGTGAACTCTTAAAAAAAGCACTAAAGAGAGCACCAATAGTATAGGCCAAACACCCTGTAAAAATGTTAATAGATGTGATTTATAATCATTTAGATTCTTATTATGATTATTTCTTTTTTCTATACTAAGAAACATCCAGAAAAATCCAATGCCTAAGGCTATAATAGTTAAGGGGAATTGTCTGACCATCATTTCTGATAAGCTAATCCCGAGCATAGAAGCATATAATGCCACCCCGGGAATCAGGGGCCAGATAAATTCCCAGACGTGTCGAAACCAATAATTGGACAGCATCATATCTTCAGACTTTACCCGGCTCTTCTCTCCAATCTCCTTTACTAAAGGTGCGGAAAACATGGCACCTGATACCATAGGAATTAAACCTAAAAAAGAGGCAATTAAAAATAGTATCAGCCGATGGTCGGCAATTAGATATTGCAAGGACCCCACAATACCTTCCATGTTCTTTGTTCTTTTTAAAATCCCGCTCAAGATATAGACAAATACTACTGCCCCAACCAAGAGCAGGGTGATGGGGTCAATGATGGTGAGATAAGCATTGTAAAATAGTGATTTAAAGCCAATCTTAAATAGAATACTTAAGGAGAGTGAAGCCAGAAACATGGTTAGACCTAAATCACACCTCATTCTCAACAAAAAGACTATAAGTATTGTTACAGAAAATAATTTGATACTTTCAGTCAAGACGCTCTCCTTCTGCCGGTATTAAAAATGAAAAATATTTCCCTAGAATTTGAAAATTTTAGAGAAATATTTTTCAAAATTTATATTCCGGGTTTAATTTTATACTTATTTATCATCCTTTTTAGCAGGAGTTTTTTCTTTTACCTCAACAGGCTTCTCTTTTTTAGTATCTTCCTCTTTTTTCTCCTTTTCTAAGTCTTCTTTAAATTTAACATCGAGAACATTTATATCTACCTTAGAGACTATTAAGCCGGCCATGGTCTCTACAGCTTTTTTAATATTTTTCTGTACTTCCCGGGCAGTCTGATAGATACCAACACTATAGTCTGCTACCAATGATACAGTTAAGGCAACTTCTTTCTGATTCTGGGCCATCACCACATCAATACCTTTGTTCAAATTGTTCTTATCTAAAATCGGTGCGGCAAGACCTTTTCTGCCGCCTGTTAAGCCCACTACACCTTTTACTTTAATTGCCTCCATTGCTACGATAATAGCAACAACATCTTTAGAAACAGAGATTTTCCCCAATTCTAAATTCTTCTCTTCTTCTGCCGATTTTTTTTCTATATTCTTATTTTCCAGAATATCCATAAATTAATACCCCCTTAATTTTGGATTTATTTTATATTACTCAAAGTCAATCTTGTTAACGTTAATTTTTACTTCCCTTAAAACAGCTCCGCTGATTTTAGGCAGTTCTTCTTTTAATTTACGCTGAATGGTGGTTGCAACATCCGGTATATTACTATCTTTAGCAACAACCAGTTCTAAAACTGTTTTAATATCTCCGCCTTTCTGTATTTGAATCTCCGGTTTTATTCTCTTTACCCCGCCCACTTCTTTAAGTATATTTAGAATAACCTGCTCTAAAGAGAAAAGAGAAACCTTTATCTCACCAAAATCAGTAATAACTTTAACATGGAGCTGCCGCTGCACCATCCTCTGTTTGACCAATATAAGACCAAGGGCCAGTAAGAAAAAGACTAATCCGACTAAAGCCAGCATTGTCTTATAAATCACATCGCTGTAAATCAGATTTAGATTCTCTACAATGAGATTAATTAAATGCTCTCTCTCAATAATATGGAAAGATATTAAAAAACATTTCAAAGATACTGTCAACAATATAACAATAAAAAAAACAAACACTATACTGTTAAAGACTTTTTCTTTCATATAAAAAACAATGCCTCTATAACCTCTTAAAATTAATTTAGAATAAAGCCGGAAATTCTGTTCAAATCATCACTGCTATAAAATTCAATAGTAATCTTTCCTTTTTTCCCGCTAAATTTAACATTTACTCTGGTTCCTAATTTGGTTCTCAACTTTTTCTCTATTTCAGGATAATATTGGATCTTGCTTTTATTGTAAGAGAATTTTTTATCTTTTATTTTTAGCCAACGCTCCACTAATCTTTCCGAATCTCGTACGGATAACTCCTGTTCCATTATTTTTTGTCCGAATTCCTTTTGAATCTGCTTTTCTTCTATGCCTAACAGCACCTTGCCATGTCCGGAGGTAATCTTACCAGAAGCTATCTTTTCCCTGACCCATTCATCTAAATTAAGTAAGCGCAGAGTATTGGTAATAAAAGATCTGCTCTTCCCGGTTATGGCAGCCAATTCTTGATGAGTAAGTTTAAATTCTTCTACTAATCTTTTAAAGGCAAACGCCTGTTCAATTGGATTCAAGTCTTCTCTTTGTATGTTCTCCACTAAGGCTACTTCTAAAGTCTTGAGATTATTGAATTGGCGAATAATAACCGGTATGGTTTTCATGCCCAGTTCTTGGGCAGCTCTCAATCTCCTTTCACCGGCTACTATTTCGTACCCTTGAGCTGATTCTCGAACAATAATGGGCTGAATAATACCATGTGCTCTTATGGACTCCTTTAGTTCATTCATTTTTTCCTGATCAAAAGCCTGTCGTGGTTGATATAAATTGGGGGTTAGCTGTTCAATCTCCACCTCCATCACGTAGGACCTATCCTGTATACTAGAGATTGGTATTATCGATTCCAATCCTTTTCCTAAACCCTTTTTAGCCATTAGCTATTACCTCCCCGGCTAACTTGTGATAGGCTTGCGCACCCCGGGACTTTGCCTCATAGAGAACAATGGGCTGGCCATAGCTGGGCGCCTCACTTAAACGCACATTACGAGGAATAACCGACTGGAAAACACTGCCGTGGAAATGTTTTTCGATCTCTTCTGCTACCTCTTTCGAGAGATTATTTCGAACATCATACATGGTCAACAAAATCCCCTCTATGGCTAAATTAGGATTTAAATTTTCTTTTACCAGCGTTATGGTATTGAGCAATTGCCCGATACCTTCCAGAGCGTAGTACTCACATTGCACCGGAATAATAACGGAATCGGCGGCATTCAGGGCGTTTAAGGTAAGAAGCCCTAGAGAAGGAGGGGTGTCAATAATAATATAATTGTAATCCTCTCTAATGGTTCGAAGAAGTTGTTTTAAACGGTTTTCTCGAGAAATATAATTTACTAATTCAATTTCAGCACCAGCTAACTGCAGTGTGGATGGCAAAACATCAAGATTTTTAATCTGGCTGGGAATCAGAACTTCCTGTATAGGAACTTGATTAATCAAACTATCGTAGATAGTCTTCTTAATTTTAGAACGTTCCACTCCTATACCACTGCTGGCATTGCCCTGTGGATCAATATCAACCAATAATACCTTCTTTCCCTCCAGGGCTAAGAAAGCACTCAAATTAATGGCGGTAGTGGTCTTCCCCACTCCGCCCTTTTGATTGCCGATTACTATTATTTTACCCATTATCGACCAGTCCTCTTATTTAAAAAATTGTTCCACGTGGAACATATTAAATTCATAAAAACATCTCGGCAGATTAAGGGTTAATTTCGAACTTCTCTCCAATTATACAGTAGAAAATAAAAATATTAAATACTAATCTAACAATAAGTTATTGCATAAAGTTACTCCATACTTTGGAAACCGGTAAAATAGTCAATGCTTTTTATACTTTAACAAAACAAAGCAATTTTATATTATCAAAAAAATATCCAAAATACAAAGGTCTTTTCAAACATTCCTTACCCGGATTGGGGGGCGCCATCTTCCATAACATTCTAATTTCTGTCTTCCACATTAACAATTTTCATTTTCCACAGGTTTTCCACAATTTATTATTATATTTATATATGTATATTAGGCTAATAGAATTCCGGGTTATTTTTTAGTTATTTTCATAAAAAGGCCTGTAGAAGTATGCCTTTCAACGTAAAATTCTCCTCTATTTCTCCTAAATAATTTTCGAACTATCTTTTTGTTAATTTTCTCTAGGTGCAACCAAAAGTGTGTTTTTGTATTTTTCCACAGCTTATTCACAAATATAAAATCTTATTAGAATCTATAGTTTTTTACTTCTCCTTATCTCTTATTATTCTGGAGGAAGGGACTTTTCTGCCGGTAAAGCTTCTCATTAATTACGGACAGTATATAAAAAATAAGTCTTCTTTGTTTCCTTTAAGCGTAAATCTTACCTTAAACTGATTCTGTTATTCTGCCTTAATATATAAAGAATATGGCAACAATTAGATATTAGCTTTTCTTTATATCTAATTAATAATTTATCAAACAGCAGACCGAAACAGCAATTTCCGTTTTTAATATGATAATGAATTATGTTTGAGTTTAATGTTCCACGTGGAACATTAAACTATTTCTACTTCTTTAAAGTCATAGAAAGATTTCTATAAAGATAATATTGGTTCAATATTATCTATTTTTGTTAGTTTTAACCTATGTTAACTGATATGATGCATCCCTAATTTTGCAAAATTATGGGAACTTTCTTAACTTAGCCGAGGCAAGGCCGGATATGCAGTTTCGGTTTTAATGATGTTCTGAGACAGCCTAATATGGGGACGGGTATTTTAAGATAGACTTAGATTTTTTAAAGCATTCTTATTTACCGATACAGAACCGGGAAAATATAGTTTTGATTATTTCATCGTCATAAGATTCGCCGGTAATATTAGCCAGTTGATTGATAATGTATCTAAGGTCCAGGGTTACCAAATCAATGGGCATCCCTTCCCTTAAGCTTTGAATAAGACTGGATAGAGAGTTTTGTATTTTAAGTAAATATTCTTGGTGCCTTTTATTGCTTATTACAAGTCCTTCCTCAGGTATATAGAGGTCGGATAAAATATGCTGAGCTATATTTTCTAATAAAGCATTGATGCCTATCCCTTTTTTAATGGATATTTTAACAAATTTATCTCCTCCAAGCAGATGCACTAATTTGGATTGGTCCAACTTTGGCGGAAGGTCAGTCTTATTTAAAATAAATATTTTGATGATATTACTATTATGGAAAGATTTTATTCTTTTAATGAGGTTAAGATCGTGAGAATCAAGCGGTTGACTAATATCAAACATTATTAAGAACAGACTGGCAAATTCCATTTGCTCGTTTACCTTCTGTAAGCTTATCTTTTCTACAATATTTTCGGGAGTTTTGATTCCGGCAGTATCAATTAAATTAAAAGTAAGTCCTTTAATGTCTATAGTTCCCTCAATGATGTCTCTTGTTGTTCCCGGTAATGGAGTGACTATTGATTTATTTTTCTTTAATAATAGGTTAAAAAGGCTGGATTTTCCCACATTGGTCTTTCCTAAAATAATGGTGCCGATTCCTTCTTTGATAAGCATTCCGTATTTTACGGTATTCAACAATTTATCTACTTCTCGGAGACATATTTTTAGTATTTTTTTTATTTTCTCCTTGTCAATATCGCCAAGACCCTGGTCCGGAAAATCGAGCATTGCTTCAATCCCGGCATTTAAACTGATTATACGGTTCTTTAACTCGGCTATTTTGTTCTTTAAGCCCCCGGAAAGATGTTTTAAGGAAGAACACAAACTTTTTTCATTACCGGCATTAATGACATCGATAACTGCTTCCGCTTGACTTAAGTCTATTCGTCCACTTAAAAAAGCTAATTTGGTAAATTCTCCCGGTTCCGCGATCCTAGCTCCCAGTTTATGGACTATTTCCAGCACTTTATTCACCGCAAAATAGCCGCCATGACAATTGATTTCCACCACATCCTCTCTGGTATAAGTCTTCGGCTTGCGCATCACGGTCAGTAAAACCTCATCTACTACAGAATCTGAGACCGGGCAAACAATTGTTCCATAATAGATGCGGTGACTGTAAAATGCTCCGGGTTTCATCTCTATTTTCCCTTTAGAGCGAAATATTTTACCGGCAATCTCAATGGCACGGGGACCGCTGATACGAACAATTCCAATACCGCCAATACCTTGTGGTGTAGATATGGCAACGATGGTATCATTTTCTTTATTCTTATTACAGAATGGCTTGGTTTTCATCTTACATCGCGTTTTATCTATTAGTCTCTTACCGGCATCTTCTTTTGCGCAGATACCCACGAGTTTGCCCGTGGGTATCTGCAATTTCTTATTTAAATTATTAACAAAATAATTATGTATTTTTATAAACTTGTTTTTATTATTGTAGATAGTCTTGCTTTAACTGTTATTTAACGGTAATCTTTATTAAGCCCTTTTTAAGGCATACTCCTTGGCGGTCTCTAATAAGTGCTTTTTAAAGCCTGTCTTCTTCATTTTTAATCGAGCTCGGCTTGATGATAATTCTACGATAAGGCTCCCTTCCCTCACTAAAAGTAATAATATCAGAATCTTCCTGCAAAGCCATATGCACCAATCTTCTTTCCATACTATTCATATAATAAAGTGAAATGTTATAGCCCTTTCTTTTGGCTAATTCTGCCTGTTCTCGGGCATAACGTTTTAGGGATTCTTCTCTTCTTTTGCGATATCCATCAATATCGACTATGTAATTCTTATAGTTTTCCGAACCTCTCCTCCTATTCATAATCAAATTCACTATATATTGAATAGCATCAAGGGTATGGCCATGTTTCCCAATAATAATTCCGGGGTCTGTTTTCACTATCTCAAAAAGAGTATGGCCCTGATCAGCAGTGACAATCTTTACTTCTGCACCTGCACTTATGCTTTCTACAATTCGAGAAACAATCTGCCATGCTTTTTGGTCCTGCTCACTATATCTTATTCCATCATTTTCAAAATGTAGCAAAAGATACCTCTTTTCAGCGATTTGCTAATTTCTACCAAGAACTCCAGCTAATAGGACTATCATTTGGTTTATTGTTTTTTAGTTTTTTTAGCAGAAGGTGTTTCATATCCCGGTATCCAGGAAGTATCCGGCTTTTTAGGTTTTGGTTGGGTTTTCTTTTTAGGTTTCTGTTCCGGTTTCTGTTCTAGAGCTGTTTGCTCCGGAACTGTTTGCTCCGGAGAGATATCGGCAACCGGTTTCTTTTCTGCCTCAGTATTTTTGTCTTTTTTGTTAATTATCAGCCTTTGTCCGATATCAAAAAGAGTGGAGGTAAGCCAGTATAGGCTTAATCCCGAGGGCAGATTAAAGCTGATAAAGCCTATCATCAGCGGCATTACTGTTCCCATAATTTTTTGGGTATCAGCAGCCGGGTTGGAAGAAGATGAGGCACTGCTCTGACCGGCTGCCGGCATAGCGGACATGGTCAGTTTTTGTTGAAAATACATAGAGGCTGCTACTAAGAATGGCAAAATGCCAATACTATAATTTCCCATGACACCAAATAACTCATCAGGTGCGGCTAGATTTTTAATCCATAAAAATCCGCTGTCTATAATCTCGGTGTTAGGAATAAAATACTTGAATTCCCTTAAAACCCTAAAAAATAGAATCAGGATAGGCATCTGAATGAGTAAGGGGAGGCACCCTCCCATGGGGTTAATCTTATGCTGTTTGTATAAAGCCATTACTTCCTGATTCATGCGCTCTTTATCATGGCTATACTTTTTTTGTATTTCCTGTATAAGGGGCTGAATTTTTTGTGTGTCACGCATAGCCACTATCTGTTTTTGCATCAGAGGGTACATGATGGCTCTAATAATGAGGGTTAAAATAATTATAGCTAAGCCATAATTATGAGTAATTCCATATAATATACTGAGTAATTGTTCTACCCAACCTGCCAATGTATTCCAAATTCCCAAATCACTATTCTCCTTTTCTCTTTAAAAATACCGCCTGTATTTATCTATTTCTATTAAGCTTTCTATCTAATTAACATTACTTATCAAGTACCGGTACCGGGTCAAAACCGCCGGGATGATAAGGGTGGCATCTCAACACCCTCTTTAAAGATAGCCAGGTTCCTTTTAAATAGCCATATTTGCGAATGGCCTGTAGAGCGTATTCGGAACAAGTAGGGTAAAACCTACAAGTTGCCGGTTTTAAAGGGGAAATATGCTTTTGATAAAAGACAATCACTGTAATTAGTATTTTTTTCATCATTATAGTATTAACATAAGAATTCTCTTATGTTTCTCTCTTTACCAATTTGATATTATTCCTTTGCAATAATTCTATAATTTCTTGTTCTATCTCGGCAAACGTAGCTGAGATAATCTCCTTTCGAGCGACGATAACCATATCATAGCCCGGACTTAGCACCTTATTCTGTTGACGCCAGATCTCCCTTAATCTTCGCCTAATTTTGTTGCGCTGTACAGCATTGCCAATGCTCTTTTTAACGATAATACCTACCTTATTATTCTCCTGCTGAGTTGATAGGACATGGAGTACAATATTCTTTCCTAATATCTTATTTCCACCGGAAAAAACTCTTCTAAACTCACTAGTTTTTATGGAACTCTCCTTAACTAGGTTGCCATCTAACCGGAAACGGTTAATCTCTTCCTTCCTTTTTGTCTTCTTCTTTTCAAGATAAGTCTTCCGCTTTTAGTACTCATACGTTTACGAAATCCGTGTGTCTTCAGTCTCTTTCTGGTACTGGGCTGATAAGTACGCTTCATTTGTTTTTATTCTCCTGTTAGCTATTTAGAAATTGTTTTATATCTTTCCTGTCTTGGTTAGACTTAACCAATCATGCTGATATTGAGCCAGCGAGTTATGATTCCAAATTATAACTATAATTCCATAAATATGTCAAATACTGAAATAGTCTACCTCATTTCAATTATAATAACAAGATATTATAAAATCTGAAAAGCGTTTTAAAATTTGTCATTGCTTCTGGCTGGAGAAAGTGTTCAAAAAATTTCTTGGCATGTTTCCATATTTTTGCTATGATATTAGGAGTATAATTTAAACACAAACTTTAAATTTGCTCTTATTTTAATTGGGTTTTGTTTTTCTTATTTATCCACAACTGTTAATAAACTGTGAATTAGATAAAAACCTTTTATTATTACCGAAACCTTTGAAAGCCATTTTTTTTGAAAAATACTTTTATTACGGCAAAGGCTTTTTTGATCTAATCAAGAAGCCCATAGATTGTTTTCCACAGTCTATTGTTAATACTGTTAATACTTTTTTAAATTCTTAATTATTTAATAGTTGGGGCTGAACTTTTCAACAGCTGCTTAAATTACCATTAAACTATATGCTATTTAAGGGTTATTATGAACTATCACCGATTAGATGAAAAATGGGAGGAAGCTCTAAATATTATTCGGGACAGAGTGGGCCTGCAGATATTTAATACCTGGTTTTCCAGAATTCAACTCATCGACTTTAAAAATAATGAATTACATCTTGCGGTACCCGATAAGTTTTGTAAAGAATGGCTGGAAAAAAACCACATCCATTTCATCAATAATATTTTTATGGAACAACTGGGGCTAGAGGGGGATATTAACATTAAATTTAGTATAGATACAATCAAAAGCCCGAAGTCGTCCACAAATTTAATTGCCGGGGGGAAGAAGAACAAGGCGGCGGATAAAGATATCCTGGAGAAACAATATCGAGAAACCGGTTTAAATAGCAAATATACTTTTGATGATTTTGTGGTAGGGGACTCTAACCGATTAGCCCAGGCTGCCAGCTTGGCAGTAGCTCAATCTCCCGGAAAATCTTATAATCCCCTATTTATCTATGGCGGGGTAGGATTAGGCAAAACACACCTTATGCATGCCATTGGAAACTATATTGTTAACAAAAATTCTCTTCATTCTATAAATATTGCTTTTATTTCTTCTGAAAAGTTTACCAATGAATTAATTAACGCTATTAAAGAAGATGCCACAGTATCCTTTAGAGAAAAATATCGTAATTATGATGTCCTATTGATTGATGATATACAGTTCCTAGTAGGGAAGGAAAGAACTCAGGAAGAGTTTTTTCATACCTTTAATACGCTATACAATGCCGGAAAACAGATTGTTATTACTTCGGATAAACCACCTAAAGATATCGCCAATTTAGAGAGCCGTTTGGTTTCCCGATTTGAATGGGGTCTTATCACTGATATTCAGATGCCTGAATTTGAAACCAGGATTGCTATATTACAAAAGAAGTCAGAATTTTATCAATTAGAGGTTTCTGATGATATTATAAATCATATCGCCGAAAAGCCATCTAATATTCGTCAATTGGAAAGTGCTTTAATTAAATTGAAGGCATATTTAGATTTAACAGGTCAAAAAGAGGTTGACTTTACCCAAGCCCAGCAAATCTTAAAAGACCTTATTCCTATTGAGAGAAAAGAGATATCCATCCCTTTAATTCAAAGACACACTGCAGAATTTTTTAATATCAAAATGGGTTTATTATTATCCAAAAAAAGAACTAGAAATATAGTAACTGCCCGTCATATTGCCATGTATCTGTCCCGGGAATTAACCGATAACTCCCTCCCTGTGATTGGTGCCTCTTTTGGAGGGAAAGACCATACCACTGTTCTTCACTCCTGCAATAAGATTAGAGAACAGCTGTTAAAAGATAACAAACTAAAATTGGATATAGATAGAATAATAAATAAGATTAAAAATAGTTCTTAAACAATAAATATATTTTGCTCATTATGAATAATTATTAATATCTTTTTAATGGGTAAGAAAATAATTTGTAATTTGAAATATACCTTCAATATTATAATATAACACTTATTAATAATTTCTTCGTTTTTTAAGTAAATAAATTAATATAATAATAAATATGGTTATGTGAATATTGTTAATAAAAGATATAATTATTAAGAATAATATCCACATATTTAACTGTTAAATTAGATGAGATTAAAATATTTATTCACTTTATTAACATTATTACTACTAATACTACTTATTCTTATATTTAATATATTTCAAAAATATTAAGCAAACTATAAAGAATGGGAGAAAAAAAATGAAAGTTATCTGTTCTCAAAAAAGTTTAGAAAACGGAACTCAAATAGTACAGAAGGCCATTTCTACCAAACTTGGTTTACCTATATATAACGGTATTCTTTTTGAAGTGACTAAAGATAATAAAATTCACTTATTTTCAACCGATTTAGAAATAGGAATTGATTGTTATATTTCCGCACAGATTATAGAACATGGTGCGGTAGTTATTCCCAATAAAATTTTCAGCGATTTAATCAGAAAATTTCCGGAAGGTAATATAGAGATTGAGGTAGATAAAAATAATATAATTCATATTAAAGAAGAAGATATGTCTAACTATAAAATATTAGGGTTTTCTGCTGAAGATTTTTCACCATTTCCTGATGTTCAAAGCAGAGTAAAGATTAAACTAACACAGAAAATATTAAAAGAGACCATACAAGAGGTGGTATTTGCTTCTTCTAGGGATGAGAGCAGATCTTTTCTAAATGGTATTTTATTTAAAAATGTAGAAAAAGGAATAGAGATTGTAGCAACCGACAGCCACCGTCTGGCCTTAAAAAAAATTAAATTAACCGGTAAGAATAGGATTGATACAGACAGCCAATTTGAAGTTATTATTCCCCAGAGAGCACTATCTGAATTATTTAAATTACTCAGCTTTGAGGATGACAATATAGTGGAAATAGATTTAGGTGAAAAACAGGTTATTTTTACTTTAAATTCGGAAGGGGAAAAGAATAGAATTAGGTTATTTTCCCGCATTATCGATGGCCAATATCCTGATTACCACCAAATAATACCTCAACAATTTAAAACTACTATTAAAATAGATACCGAAGAATTTAGACAAAGAATGGAAAGAATCAGTTTATTTGTTACAGAAGATATTAATACTATCAGATTAGAAACACATATTTATTCTCAGCAGGTAGGAGAAAATAGGGGAGAATTAATTTTAAAGGTAAACACACCGGATATAGGGGATGCCAGTGAACAGATTCCCTGCTTAATAGATGGGGAATATATTGAGATATCCTTCAATTCCCGTTATATAAATGATGTTTTAAGAATTATTAAAACAGATCAGACTGAGATAAAATTAAATGAAAATCTAAATCCTGCTATGATTAATCCAGTTGCTAAAGAAGAACAATATAGCTATGTTTTGATGCCGGTAAGAATGAGTTAATCCAGTGAGGACAACACTCCTATAAGGGCGTAGGTGAGGATAATACAGGAAGGAAAAATTATTTGAATGTTGATAAGATTAGATTAATTAATTTTAGAAATTTTAAAGATGCTTCTTTTAATTTTCATAGCTCCTTAAACATTTTCATAGGCGATAATGCCCAAGGTAAAACAAATGTTATTGAATCGATTTATACCTTACTAAGAGGAAATAGTTACCGAGCCAAAGAGGATTCCAATTTAATAAACTGGTCTGAAAAAGAAAGTTATATTTTAGGGGAAGTAAGTAAAAATAAAGAAAAATTTCAAATTAATATTCTACTCCAAGACATTGACCGGATAAATTCCCTGCCTAAAAAAGCCAAAAAAATTATCAAAGTAAATAAAAAATACCGGCAAAAATCCTGGCTCACCAAAAGATTCACCCCGGTAATATTTACACCAGAAGACCTGCAAATCATTAAAAGCTCTCCCTCTGTTAGAAGAAAATTTTTGGATGAGGTGATTATTAATCTTAATCCTATCTATGAACGCTACCTAAGGGACTATAGCCGCGTACTATTCCAGAGAAATATGTTGTTAAAGAGCATAGAAAGTAAAAGCAATTTAGAGCAACACTTAACTGTCTGGGACCAGAAAATAGTAGAAATAGGAAGCATGATTATCCGGTATAGGGTGAAAACCTTACAAATAATGAATCAAAAAGTTAAAATCATACATCAATTGATGACTAAAAACCAGGAAGTTTTAAAACTAAAATATAACAGTAATATTTTAACATCTTTTTCAGAAGATAATGAGGAGATAGGAAATATTTTTGAACAGAAACTCAGCCAGGCCAAAGAACAAGATTTAAGACTTAAAGTAACCACTGTCGGTCCCCATCGAGATGATTACTTTATTATGAACAATTTAGTGGATTTAGGTATTTATGGTTCCCAGGGGCAGCAGCGCACCGCAGTGTTAGCTCTGAAAATGGCCGAATTGGAACTATTGAAGGAGAAAGACCGTGAGTACCCCCCCTTGCTGCTAGATGATGTCTTATCAGAGCTTGATTCAGAAAGAAGATTATTTTTAATGAAAATAATCAAAGAAAGGCCTCTGCAAACTTTTATTACCAGTATAGATATAGAAGACTTGACACAATATAATATTAATTCCTCCTCAAAAATATTCCGAATAAAGGACGGGACAATGCAGAATGATGGAGAGTAAGGAACCAAGACATATCAATGAGATTGTCCAATCATTTTTTAAATCGCGCAATTGGACACAGAGAGTCGATGGTTACAATTTTTTTGATTCTTGGGAAGATATTCTTCCTCCTGAAATTGCCCTAAATACCAAACCACTGAAAATTCAGAATAATAATCTTTTTTTAATGGTTAAAAACCATATCTGGGCAAGCGAAATAGTTATTAGAAAAGGTGAAATTATCAATATATTAAACCAGGAAATTGGACAAAATTTAATAGAAAACATCATTATAAAAATAAATTCAAGTAAATTTATTGATAAACCATAGCAAGTAGGCGACCTGTATAGGCTAAGCAGCTTACATTCTTTTATATCCGTGTCCAAGTACGCTGTAATTAAAATGATAATACGGTTAGATTTTGGTCAAGTGTGCTTCTGCTCCTCCTATGCTAATCCTTTCGGTTATAAATATTCTATAGGAAAGTGAACATGCATGGCCAATTTTTTTAGATTAGTTTAGACTAAAGCGTAGACACTATTTAAAATTAGTACAAATAAAACTGTAAGAAGGAGTAATTATCGTATCATGAAAAACAAAAATATTTATTGGGTTAAATTTAAATCTAATGAACTGAAGTCTTATATTGACGATAAAACAGTAGTTGTTATTGCCGTAGGCTCTTGTGAACAGCACGGTTTTCATCTGCCCTTGGAAACAGATACAACAATCGGATATCGTTTAATAGAGGAAGCAGCTTTGCTAGCAAAGGAAAAAGTGTTAATTTTACCACCTATTTGGGTTGGTTATTCGCCTCATCACATGGATTTTTGCGGCAGCATAACCTTAAGACAGGCAACTTTTAGCAACTTCGTTTTGGATATTTGTGTGAGTCTAGATGCTCATAAAATAAAGAATATTCTAATTATAAATAGCCATGGGGGGAATGTCGGAATTTTAAGAACAGTGGTTGATGAATTAGGAGCAAGTCATAATATTTACCCTATACTCGTAACATACTATAATTATTTTTCAGAAATTATCCAAAAAGCTCAAAGGTCACAAAAAGGAGGAATGGGGCATGCCGGGGAGCTAGAAACTTCATTGCAACTTTACCTGTCTCCCGACCTTGTTGATACTGAAAATTTAATGGGGGGAATAATAGAAGCTAAAAAATATTTTCAGCCCGGCATGTTCACAAACAAAAGAATACACCAGTATAGGCCTTTTTCTCATTATAGCGATATTGGAGTTATTGGAGAGCCTAGGGCAGCTTTAAAAAGCACAGGAAAAGAGCTCTTTCAGATCATGGTCCAAGAGTTTTCATATTTGTTTGATGATATTGCGAATGGGCTGGCTAATTAAATTAATAAGCAAAAATAGGAATGTAAATAAAACAATTTAAATCAACTATTTTTTTAAATCAATAATCTCTTTATCACCCAAAATACTCTGCCAATTCAATAAAAAATATTCAACCTAAGCAGTAAATTTAACTTGATAAATCCTTTGAAAAGTAAATAGCGAAAATAAAGCGGCATAAAAGAACAGATGGTTCAGGCATAGGCCTTCTGGCCAACCTGTTTATCAATCTCTGGCATTTTCCGATAGGATCCAGCTTTGAAGCTAGCTGAGATTATTTTAGATTTTTAAGAAGAGAACTAAAACAACTAAGAAAAATTGGCAGGAACAAATTTTTAAGGTGTATTATCTTTTTTCGTTGGCATTATCTTGACTTTCCGAGTGCAGGTTCCTACCATATTGATAGAACAAAAATTACAATATACGATATTCGTACGATAGGGCTATTTCTTGCTTATGAGAATGGGCAGGGAAGTAAAGCCGGGGGGAAAGGCCGCCAGTAACATGGAGAGCCCCTTCTTAAATTAATGGAAATGCTCCGGCTACATGTTGCCCGGTGTTCTTGTAGCAAGGAAGGTCCAACTTTAAGCATTTGTAAACACTTTATTATCGAATATTTAGGCAAGAAACATTTGTATCTATGGGCAAGCCCTCTCAATTAATTCGAGTTGTCCCCAATACTATGACCAGTATGGTAGACTGCCTGATTAAACGGGGATTGCTGCAAAGGTGCCGTGCCCAACAGGATAGGCGGAGGTGCTGGTTGCCCTTTCTGGGGAAGGTAAACAATTTTACCGAGAGCACTGCCGCCAAACTCTAAAAATACACAGCAGCCTTTTAACAAGCTTATCCGATAAGGGCAAGAGCTTTGGTGGATGCATACAGGAACTGAAAAATATACCCCTACTTAAAAAGTATTTTGAGTAAAATTATAATGTTAGTTCGGCGAGGTGTTAAATTTAACCGATGAATGAAAAAATAGAGCAAGTACCAGTTAAATATTATTTAAAGACAGTGCCAGAGGTCGAGCAGGATTTAAAAACCTCTTTACAGGTGGGGCTAACGCCTGCTGAGGCTGAGCTGCGGTTGGAGAAAATCGGGCCGAACCAATTGCAAGAGGGTAGAAAAAGGACTATCTGGCAGATGTTCTTAGACCAGTTTAGCGATGTTTTGATTATAATCTTATTAGTCTCTGCCGCTATTTCTGTGTTATTGGGAGAGGTGACTGATGCGATTATTATCGGTATCATTGTAATTTTAAATGCTACCTTGAGCGTAGTACAGGAGTTTAAAGCAGAGAAATCCCTCGATGCCTTAAAAAAGATGACCGTTCCGGAAGCCCTGGTATTAAGGGGAGGAAGACAGAAAAAAATAAAATCTACTCAATTAGTGCCCGGAGATATAGTATTTTTAGAGGCAGGTGAGCGGATTCCTGCTGACCTACGCCTATTTGAAGTTACTGAATTAGGTATTCAAGAAGCGGTATTGACCGGAGAATCAGAACCGGTAGAAAAGAATGATCGGGAGCTGACCAGTCAGGGAGAGGTGTCGTTGGGCGACCGTTTCAATATGGCTTATACGGGCACTACGATAGTAACCGGTCGTGGCAAGGGAATAGTAGTTGGCACCGGTATGAATACTGAAATCGGCCAAATTGCCGGGATGTTGCAGGAACAACAAAGAGAGTTAACGCCTCTGCAAAAAAAGCTGAACCAGGTTGGAAAAAACTTAGGAATAATTATCCTGGCAATAGTAATAGTTGTTGTTTTATTAGGCTACTGGCGGGGAATTCCCTTTTTTGATATGTTCCTTACCGGTATTTCCCTGGCGGTTGCCGCAGTTCCGGAAGGGTTACCGGCGGTTGTCACTATAGTGCTTGCTTTAGGCGTACAACAGATGATTAAGAAAAATGCCATTATCAGACGTCTGCCGGCAGTAGAAACCTTAGGTGCCACGACTGTAATCTGCTCTGATAAGACCGGAACATTGACTCAAAACCAGATGACAGTACAAAGACTGGTTTTGCCGGAACGAGAGATTGAGGTGGAAGGTGTAGGATATCAACCTGCCGGACATTTTCTGGAAGGTGTGCACATTATTAGTCCTCGTGATTATGAAACCCTATCTCTCTTATTAAAAGCCGCCGCACTTTGTAACAATTCCTATTTAAGAAAGAACGAAGATGACCGGCAATGGGAGATTATCGGTGATCCCACTGAAGGAGCATTGGTGGTAGCTGCTGCCAAAGCAGGTTATCAGAAGGAAGGATTGGAAAAAGAATACCCCCGCGTCAGGGAGGTACTTTTTGATGCTGAACGGAAGAGAATGTCCACCATTCACCGCACACCGGCAGGGGATTATATGCTGTTTACCAAAGGAGCCTCGGAAAGTATTATAGAGCGCAGTGTTACCTTTAGAAATGATGGACAAGAACTAACTGTATCTGATGGCTTTAGGGAAAAGATTATAGCACGGAATAATGAATTAGCAGCCATGGCATTGCGTGTTTTGGCGGTTGCTTACCGGCGTATAAGCCCTCAAGAGTTGGAAGGAATAGATAAGAATAAAAAATTGGATCCTGACCGGTTGGAAAATGGGTTAACCTTTTTAGGGCTGGCTGCTATGATTGACCCGCCCCGCAAAGAGGCGGTTGAGGCGGTGCAGACTTGCCGTCAGGCAGGAATTCGCCCCGTTATCATAACCGGTGATTTTGCCCTAACCGCCCAGGCGATTGCTGAGAAGATAGGCATATATTATCCCCAGGATAAAATAATTACCGGCATAGAATTAGAACAGATGTCTCAAGAGGAATTGGAACAGGTGGTAGGACAGACTGCAATTTTTGCCCGGGTATCGCCACGTCACAAGATGAGGATTGTTCAAGCTCTGCAAAAGAACGGACAGGTGGTAGCCATGACCGGGGATGGTGCCAATGACGCACCGGCACTGAAAGAGGCGGATATCGGGGTGGCTATGGGCATCACCGGGACCGATGTAGCTAAAGAGGCAGCGGATATGGTTTTAACTGATGATAATTTTTACTCTATCGTGCGAGCCATAGAAGAAGGCCGAAAGATTTATCAGAATATCAGAAAATTTATTAATTATTTACTATCTTGCAATTTAGGAGAAATTTTAACCATATTTGTGGCTATCCTGATCGGCTGGCCACGTCCGCTCTTGCCTATTCAAATTCTCTGGGTCAATCTGGTGACCGATGGTTTAGCTGCTTTGGCTTTAGGGCTAGACCCGGCAGAACGGGATGTGATGAGTCAACACCCCCGTAATCCCAAGGAAGGTTTCTTTTCAGGCAAGATGGGCTTTAATATTTTCTCTCAAGGGGTTTTTATTGGATCAATAACCCTGATTGCTTTTTATTATGGCTATAGCCGGTATTCTTTAGCGGTTGGTGAAACTATGGCTTTTGGTGCTTTGAGTTTGAGTCAACTGGCTCACTCCCTCAACTCTCGCTCCAATAAATTTTCTATCTTCAGTTTAGGTATTTTTAGTAACCGTTATTTAGTGCTGGCTATCATTGCCTCTGCTTTTTTACAGTTGGGTGTTATGTTGATACCTTTTTTACAATCTGTTTTTCAAGTAACAGCACTTACTGCTGTCCAATGGCTGGTAGTTATTTTTATCTCCTTAACACCCATTCCTTTTGTAGAACTCTTAAAAAAATTAAAATTAACTTATTAGGATTGTTTTTAAAATAGAATTATTCGAATACTTGTTTCCTCGCATTCGGTCCGGGGTTACATTGAAAGTCTTCTCTACTTCAAACATACCCTATTCCTTTATTCCTAATAATAAATAAAAAACTTAAAGTCAACGATGAAAAGCTTGCAGCTCTTGGCATTTCGCTCATACATGTTTTTTCATCAGGTATGGTATACTGGTAGCGATATTAATTTATAGTAGAATTTATGATTTACTTGAAATAAGGGAGCAGCAAAATGAAATGTGATGTTAAATCCATCATTCAGGAACTGGAACAGGATTATACTATCCGTCCATACCTGACTGCGCTGGAGTATCTGCCGGCACAGGAAGCCAAGTTAGCCGATTACCCGGGCTGGCTGAAGCCGGAACTGATTAACCGTTTAAAAGAGGATGGCATAACCAGGCTCTATTCACATCAAGTGAGTGCCTTAAATGCTATCCAAGAGGGGCAAAATGCGGTGGTGGTTACCCCTACTGCTTCCGGTAAAACACTTTGCTATAATTTGCCGGTATTGAATAGGGTTATCAGAGAGCCGGAGAGCCGGGCAATCTATCTTTTTCCCACTAAAGCTCTGGCTCAGGACCAACTGAGAGAACTATATCGGTTGGTAGAAGCCCTGGATAAATCTATCGGTACCCACACCTATGACGGAGATACCCCGGTATCAGCTCGTTCGGCTATCCGTAATCAGGGGAACATCATTGTCACTAATCCTGATATGCTGCATACCGGTATATTGCCCCACCATACTAAGTGGCATAGATTGTTTCAAAATTTGAAATATATTGTCATAGATGAGATACATATCTATCGTGGTGTGTTCGGCAGCCACATGGCTAATGTATTGCGCCGTTTAAAACGAATCTGTGAATTTTATGGTTCTAAGCCGCAGTTTATCTGCTGTTCAGCCACTATCGCCAATCCTCAGGAGTTGGCGGAAAGAATTACCGGAGAAAAATTTACCCTGATTAATAACAATGGGGCGCCCAGCGGAGAAAAATATTTTCTCTTTTATAATCCACCGGTAATCAACAGAGAACTCGGTATAAGGAAAAGCTTGATTAAAGAAACATCGCGCCTGGTCAGTAAATTTCTAAATCACGATATACAGACTATCGTTTTTGCCCGCAGCCGTCTGGCCACCGAGCTTTTGACCAGTTATCTGAAAGATTATTTTGAAAAATTGGGACAAGACCGCGACTTAGTAAGAGGGTATCGGGGCGGTTATCTGCCCAATCTGAGGCGTGAGATTGAAAAAGGGCTTAAAGAGGGCCATATCAAGGGTGTGGTCAGCACCAATGCCTTAGAATTAGGGGTAGATATAGGACAATTGGATGCCTGCTTCATTGCCGGCTATCCGGGTACCATTACCAGTACCTGGCAGCAGGCAGGTCGCGCCGGTCGGCGTTCCCACTCCTCAGTGGCTATATTGGTTGCCTCCAGTATCCCCTTAGACCAGTATATTATCAATTCCCCTGATTACTTTTTTAAGGAGACCCCGGAGAGTGCCGTTATTGACCCTGACAATTTGAGTATTTTAATCAGTCATATCAAATGTGCCGCCTTTGAACTCCCCTTTATCCCGGAGGAAAAATTTGGTACAGAAGAGCTGGAAGAGATACTGCAATTCCTAGAGGATAAAGGAATTCTTCATTTCTCACGAAATAAATGGCACTGGATGAGCGATGCCTATCCGGCTGATGAAATCAGTCTGCGCAGTGCTTCCCCGGATAACTTTACCATTATCGATGTAGAGGAGGGAATGGACAAGGTTATCGGAGAGGTTGACCGAGAAAGCGTCCACACTACCATATTTGAAGGGGCTATCTATATACATGAGGGTGAACAATACACCATTACCAAACTTGATTATGATGATTATAAGGCTTATGCCAAGAAGGTGGAGGTCAATTATTATACCGATGCCCAGGTAGAGAGTGATATTAAAGTTATGGATGTCTTTAATCTGCATGAGGAAGAAAATGTTTACCATCAGCATGGTGAGATAGCTATTACTACCCTCTCCACTATGTATAAAAAGGTAAAATTCTATACCCATGAAAATTTGGGTTATGGCAAGATTAATTTACCGGCAGAGGATATGCATACTACTGCCTATTGGCTTATTTTAGCGGAAACCTTTCCCCAGCTAGTGGGTGGAAAAATTGCCCCCGGTGCTGCCTTTGACCTGGCAGGGGGCTTATTAGCTCTCTCCAATGTTCTGGTCAATGTAGCCCCCTTATTTGTAATGTGTGATCCCAATGATATTAAAGCAGTGGCCCAAGTTCGCTCTCCTTTTACCGATTTACCCACACTCTTTATCTATGATAATTACCCGGGAGGGGTTGGTTTTAGTGAGAAAATTTTTGAGTTACGCTCTAAAATCTTAGCGGCAGCTCGTAATTTGATCGAAAATTGCGGCTGCGATGAAGGATGTCCTTCCTGTGTGGGACCCATTAATCAGGTTGGGAAACAGGGGAAGCAGAGTGCACTCTTCATTCTGAAGGAGGCCATTCGTTAATTATGAACTTACGTGACCGACTGGAGCAGATTGAGAGTCTGAAGAAAAAAGTACAGCAAATCAGCAATAACCGTAATCAGAAAAATACTTTTTCTAAAAAAAGTAACAATAAGTCATCTGTCTCGGAAATTGTACCCGGAAATACCATTGAGACACCGCATGGCAATTGTTTCTATGCGGAAAGAATCATTACCCCGGATACCTCTTTTGGTGAAAACTCCTTATCCGACATACAACGCTATTTTACCCCCGGATTGCATCTTTGGTTGCCGCAATTTAATAGGAGAGGCGAAGAGTTCAAATTAGAAGAGATGCTCTTTTTTGATACCGAAACGACCGGATTGGCGGGAGGTTCCGGCACGTATATTTTTTTATTGGGCCTCGGCTTTTTTAGAGGCGAAGAGTTCCATATCAGACAATATTTTATGTCGGACTACCATGAAGAGGAAGCCCTCTTATGGGGGGTTAACCAGCTTTTTGGTCAGGGCTTTAAGATATTGGTTACTTATAATGGGAAAAGTTATGATTTCCCTCTATTGCAGACCCGCTACATTATGACGCGGCAGCCCTTTCACTTGAATACCTCTCACCATCTTGATTTACTCTTCCCCACTCGCAGACTATGGAAGAGGAGGCTACAGGACTGCACCCTGCAAAATATTGAGAAGGAAGTTTTGAAAATTAGGAGAAACGGAGATATACCCGGTTATCTTATTCCCCAAGTCTATTTTCGCTATCTGCTGGATAAAGATGCCCGGCCCCTTAAACCGGTATTTGCCCACAATCAGCAGGACATTATTTCCCTGGTGCTTCTCGCTACCAGGATTGGTCAGGTATTAGAAGATCCCTTAGAGATGGTAAAGTCAGCATTAGACTTATGCAGCATCGGTAAAATATTTGAAGGACATAGGGATTTTCAATATAGCAGCAAATGTTATGAGGAAGCCTTAAAATGCGACCTCTCTGATGAAGAGGCAGTGGAAACCTTAAGATTGTGTGCCTTTGCCTATAAGAAGCAATTAAAATGGGACAAAGCAGAGGCCGCCTGGCGTGATATTATCTCTTTAAGTAGAGATTTTTCGCCCTATCCCTATGAAGAATTGGCAAAATATTATGAACACCAAAAGAAGGACTATGGTCAGGCTGAAAGTATTGTTGAAGAGGCTTTACATAGGTTAAACCGGGAAAACATTTCCGGGAGCGTGAAAACAGAGTGGCGAAAGGATTTAGATCATCGCTTAGCCCGTATAAAAAGGAAAAAACAAAGGGAAGGATTTTCTTGTTCTGAAGGGTAGTGAAGTGAGTAAGAAGTGACCATAGAATATAGAAAAGGAAAAAAGAATTATACCATCAAGGATTGGCCGGAATACGAACGTCCTCGTGAGAGATTATTGCAGCATGGTCCTCAATTTTTGACTGATGCCGAGTTATTAGCTCTTATAATTAACAAGGGCCATTCCGGTAAGACTGCATTGGAAGTGGCTCGGGATTTGCTGGCCCAATTCGGCAGCCTCAGGAATTTAGCAACGGCTTCTTTTGCCGAAATAAAAGAAATAAAAGGTATAGGACAAGCCAAATATGCCCAGATAAGGGCGGCTTTAGAGGTGGCAGTCAGATTATCAAGGGAGAAGGTCTTACCGGGAACGAGAATACAAAAAGCCCAGGATATAGTTGATTACTACTATAGCAAAATGAAAGACAAGAAAAAAGAGGTATTTCATATTTTACTGCTTGATATTAGATACCAGATTATCCGTGATGTACTTATTTCTATGGGTAGCCTGAATGAGACCACCGTCCATCCCCGCGAGGTGATGAAAGAGGTTATTAAAGAATCAGCCGCAGCCATTGTCTTTTTACACAACCATCCCAGTGGTGACCCCAACCCCAGTCCGCAAGACCTGGAATTGACTAAAAGATTGTGTCAGTCCTGTGCCATGTTAGGGGTAAAGGTGCTGGACCATATTATAATAGGAGAAAAATGCTTTTATAGCTTCGCCCAGATGGGGCAGATTTGAAATTGTAAAAATAAGTAGCCCACAAAGTAAAAATATTGATAGAGGAGAATCGGATGAAACAGATTAATATAAAGTATTGCACCAAATGCGGCAGCCTGTTGACCCAAATGGAAGAAGAGGGCAAGGTTCGGAAGTATTGCGAAAATTGTCAGACTACCTATTATGATAATCCCCTCCCCAGTGTAGCAGTGGTGGTTAGTGATGGGAATGACCGCATAGTATTGGTAAAGAGAAAATCAGAGCCGGGGAAAGGAAAATGGTCTTTACCGGGTGGATTTATTAATAATGGAGAATCAGCTATTCAGGCGGCATTGAGAGAATTGGAGGAGGAGACCGGTTTAAAGGGCATTGTAAACAATTTTATTAAAATTTTTAACCATGAGAGTGATTTATATGGCCATGTAATTATTATCACCTATGAGGCGGGCATTATTGGTGGGGAGTTGCGTGCCGGTGATGATGCAGAAAGGGCTGAATATTTTAATATTGCAGATATGCCTCCCCTGGCCTTCCCCTTTCAGCAGGAGGCAGTAGAGCAAGTTTTCGGCTGTTCTTAAAAATATTTTTCTAATTAATACAATATTTATCATAACTAAATTATTTTCAGAGGTAATCAGGAGTAAAGAACACCAATATGGAAGAAGTAAAATTTTTTAAAAAAGATGAATTAAAGGTAAAACCGGTATTAAAAAACTCCCAGATTAGGGCAGTAGCCCATAACCATGTCATGATGAGCTTGTTTGATTTTGGTTCCGAAGATACTATTATGCCGGAACATGAACATCCGCATGAGCAGATCTGTTATGTCCTCAAAGGTTCTGTAAAAATGATTGTCGGCTGTAAAGAACAAGTCTTAAAAGCAGGCGAAGGGGCTATTATTCCTTCTAATATGACCCATGAGGTACATGCTCTGGTAGAAGGTGCTCAGATAATTGACATTTTCTATCCCGTCAGAGAAGATTTTTTGTCCTGATTAGCGGCACAATAGTAGTAAAAAGGGAAATTAGATGAAAGTATTGGCACTTGATTATGACGGGGTAATTGTAGATAGTGAAATGGATGCCCTCTTTGTCAGCCATAATGCCTATTTGCAGTTGATAGGTAACAACAATAGCAAAGTATTTGGCGGAGAAAAGTTTACTTTTCAAAACTGGGCTGATATTCAAAAGAAATATGCCCGAGATATTGCCCATTATCGCTCTCTAAGGCCTTATATCAGAGCGGCTACCGACTATGGCTTGATACAAAAACTGCTCGAAGAAAAAAATTATATCTCTACTCAGGTAGAATTTGACCAATACCGCAATACGGTTAAATTTGAATTTGATAAGTTTTACGAACTATTTTATAGAGAGAGAAAGAGATTACAGGAGATTAGTTTTCAAAAATGGTTGGCTCTGGAGCCCGCTTATCCGGAAATAGTAGGGGGGATTAAAAAATTTGTGCAAGAAGGGGTAAAAGTGGCGGTAGCTACCTCTAATCTCCGTGACACCATTGCCCGGGCTTTTCTTCCGCAATACTATAATATTCCCATCAAAGAAGAGGATATACTCGATATCAGTTTTGGAGAAGATAAATCCAATCAGATTAAGTATATGAACAGTTTTTATGGGGCTAAATTTGCAGAGATTTACTTTGTTGATGACCAGCTGGCGCATCTGGTGCAGACTCGTCCTTTAGGAATCAATGTCTTGCTCGCCGGTTGGAGCTATGCAACTTCCCAGCAAAAGAGAAAGGCAAATAAGCAGAACATCCCGGTTATAGAAAAAACAGCGGATTTCTATCCAACTATCAAGAGATATATGAATAAAGCTGAAAATCATGCGTGATAAGTGTGAAAGAATAATTATTTGAAGTGAAAAAGGAGGAATCAGCGGATGAAAGTAGCTGCTTATCAGGAAGTGCCTTTAGAAGATATGGCAATGGAAGATACCAAAGGTGCGAAAGTGAGATGGCTTATTTCCGATAAGGATGATGCCGAAAATTTTGCTATGAGGATGTTTGAAATTGACGCCGAGGGTCACATTCCCTACCATGCCCATGATTGGGAACATGAAGTATTCGTACTGGAAGGCGAGGGAGAAGTCAAGATAGAGGGCAAAAGCTATCCTATTAAAAAAGACAGTGTGGTCTTTGTGGAGCCGGGGCTGGAGCACGGGTTTAAAAACACGGGAGAGGAATTGTTAAGGTTTCTATGCCTGATACCTTATAAATAATCGTTCGTCTGCCAACTAGACTATGGTTCACAAATCAATTAAAATTATAGGTAAGATAGCAGAATAAATTTTATGATAGCAGAGGGTCTCAATGAAGATATTAGCTGTTGATTATGATGGGGTAATCAGTGATAGTGCTTTAAAATCATTATTCACCGCCCACAATGCCTATTGCCGTTATTTTGGCTCTGAGGTGAAAAAGAATTTTGGTGGGGAGATTTTCACCTTTGACAATTGGGAGCGTAAGAAGAAGGAATACCACCGGGAGATGGAGAAATACCAACGGTTGCGTGCCTATGTGGAGTATTCCTGTGATTTTCTGGTCATGATTAAGATTATAGAAGAAGAAATACCGGTACGTGACCAACAAGAGTTTAGAAAAATCCGCAGTGAACTGGATTTAGACTACGAAATCTTTCACGAACTATTTTTTCAGGAGAAAGAGATCTGGCAAAAGAAAGATTTTACGAAATGGTTTGCCCTATCCCCTGCCTATAAAGGGGTCACAACCGGAATAAAACGGCTATTACAAGAGGGAGTGAAAGTAGTCATTGCTACTTCTAATTTGGGTACTGCTATTCATCCGGCCTTCCATCAGGATTATTTAGGATTTGTACTGCCAATAGAGGATATATTCGATAAAAACTACGGCCGGAGTAAATCCGACCATATGAGAGCCATAGCAGCACAGTACCGGACCGATTTTAATAATATCTGTTTTATCGATGATCAGCTTAATTATCTGGAGGAATCAAAGGAGTTAGGAGTGCAGGTCTTTTTAGCCGGCTGGGGGTATTGTACAGAGGAACAGAAGGGAATTGCCCGTAAACAGGATATCACCGTAATAGAGAAAGAAACAGAATTTTATTCAACTTTTAGTAAGATATTAATTTAAAGTTATTTATAGTAAATATTAGATAGTAATAAATTCAAAGAAAGATATTGGAGGTAATTATAATGAAAAATTATACCGATTTAAACCCCGGAAAAAGAATTTTAATGGGCCCGGGTCCCAGTGATGTCCATCCCCGTGTCTTAAAGACCATGGCAACCCCCTTAGTAGGCCACTTAGACCCCGACTTCTTAGAGATAATGAATGAGACCAGAGAGATGCTAAGAGAGGTCTATCAGACCAAAAATGAACTGACTATCGCCATCTCCGGTACCGGTAGTGCCGGTATGGAGGCAGTATTGGTTAATCTGCTTGAGCCGGGTGATAAAGCGGTTGTCTGTATCAACGGTTACTTTGGTGAGCGTATGGCAGATATTGTCAGGCGTTGTGGGGCAGAACCGATAATCCTGAATGCCGAATGGGGCACCATCGTAGAGCCGGATGAAGTCAAAAAAGTCCTTGCTGATATCGGCAAGGTAAAACTGCTTGCTATAGTCCATGCCGAGACCTCAACAGGAGTAAGACAACCTTTAGAAGAGATATCCCGGCTGGTAAAAGAAGCCGGAGCACTCTTCGTAGTGGATGCGGTAACCTCACTCGCCGGTATACCAGTAGAGACCGACAAATGGCAGATCGATGCCATCTATAGCGGTACTCAAAAATGTATCAGTTGCCCACCTGGACTTTCACCGGTCTCCTTTAGTGAAGCCGCCCGGGAGGTTATGACTCAGCGTACCACCCCTATTCAAAGCTGGTATTTAGATATGAAGATGCTGGGCAGTTACTGGGGTCAAGAGCGATTCTACCACCATACCGCACCAATCAGCATGTCCTATGCCCTGCATGAAGCCCTGCGCTTAGTCTTAGAGGAAGGATTGGAAGAACGTTTCAAAAGACACAAGCTCCATTCCAAAGCACTGGTGGCAGGTCTGGAGGCAATGGGGTTAGAGATGGTGGTAGCTCCTGAGTATCGGCTACCGGAGTTAAACTCAGTCTATATCCCGGAGGGTATTGATGATGTGAAAGTCAGAAAAGCACTACTCAGCGATTATGGTATTGAAATCGGCGGAGGATTGGGTAAGTTCAAGGGTAAAGCTTGGCGTATCGGACTGATGGGCTATTCCTGCTCCCGTGACAATGTCATGCTGCTTCTTGCGGCACTGGAGAATATCTTACAGGAACAGGGTTATAAAGCAGCACAGCATGGCATCATTGCCGCCCAGCAAGCCTACCGCAAATAAAGATAAACTGTCATAGGAGCGGCAGACTGTGCAAAACCCATCCTTTTTTGCCTAGCTATACTTAATTTAGCATAATGTAACCATAGATAATAATACAAAAAGAAAACTATAAATACTTTGTATTGAGCCTATCTTCCGATATAGCAAGCTCAAAAGATGGCAGTATAATAATTAGTTTTAGTTCTTTCATTCGGTAGATTTACCTCTCTTTAGAAAAAGAATGTCTCTTCTTTTTCTTTGGTTACTGCTAGAGGTAAGTCTGTCTTTTTTGTTGACTAACTGACAAACTTAATCCGAGAAATGGCTGCTAAAATTTTACACTGACGGAATTAAGTAATTATAGCTTTTTAAGTAAAGAACAACATTCAAGATTTTTTAAATTTCTTAGTAACTGCTTAAGATATATAACATGGGAGATATGTTATTAAAATAATTTTAGTTAACGATCTTTTCGTAATTCGCTTTTGAGATTGGAGAGATAGAATACACCGGCCAATACAATTAAAAATCCACTTGACTGATAAACATCAGGTACTTCTTTTAAAATTACATTAGCCAACACGATTGATATAGCGGGATAAATGGAGATAATGGCACTGGCTTTAGAAAGATTGATGCGTTTTATAGCGGCATAGAATGTTAAATAGGTTAAGGCATATACTACAGTTCCGTAAAAGATAAAAATAGCAAAAATATTGGGTTGAGTAAGTATCTTAAAGTCACCTGTTCCGGCTAACCGGTTTAATATAAATAAGAACACCCCGCCATAGAAGGTTCTTCCGGCAGCTATAAAAAGAGGGCTTATTTCGGTCTGATTTAGCAATCTTTTGCTAAAATAATGTCCCACTTGGTAGCAGAGAGGGGTTAATAAAACTAAAATATCGCCCCAATTCAGACGAGAGGTTCCCTGATAAATAACCAGTACGGTTCCTATAATAATTACTATAGTAGAAATTATCTGTCTGGTGGTTACTTTTTCTTGCAATAGCAGATATCCGATAACAAGAGAATAGACCGGTTCTGCCTGCAATAAAATTGCCGAATTTATTCCACTGGTTAATCTCACACCATAAAAAAAGACAATACTGGAGAGGGTGGTTCCAAAAAATCCGATAGACAGAAGGGAAAGAAAGTATCTCTTATCTATTAAGAGCAGAAGTGACTCTTTTTTAAACAAGATAATCAAAATTAAACTCACTGCGGCAATAAGATTGGTGACACTGGCAAAAAATAGAGGTTGCACTAAAGAGACACCATACTTGCCCAAAATAGGGTGAGCACCATGCATCAATACACAAAGGATTACCAGCAGCACCCCTTCTTTCTCTTTTCTATTCATTACACTATCTTTTCTTCTCCTTTTTAACCTTCCCGGTAATCTAATATTGTTCCGGCTCAAGATAGGGCAACTCCGTGCCGTCAAGTCTAATTCTGAACATGCCTAACTCTATTTGAGCTAAGGCTTTTGACGAAACAGATATTGGTAAATAAGTAGTCATTATCTTCTTCTTAAAATCAATATTTCCTATTATTCCTAATCCATTACTCAGCCCTTCGGTGTCAGTAAGAGATATTAACAGATTTTGGAACCACTCCGGAAAGATTATAACTATATGCTCTACTTTAAAATAATCTTTTATTTTGCTTAGCAATTCCTTGTCAGGATTATACTGCGGTTCAGGCGATAAAACCATTAGAGTCCTTTTTTCTACTATCTTTGTTGAAATAATCTCCCGTTGAAATTGCCGGAAAATTTGTGCTGCTCTGCTGCTCTTGCTGCCGAAATCAAAATCAAAATTAAAATCCCTTATAGGTATCGCTGAAAAATCAAGATCCCGCAATTGTGCATCTTGAAAATAAAGCTCAAATTGCTTTTTCCTTCTGGTTTTCCTTTCCGTCCAATTTTTCCTGATAATTCTTTGATATGGTTTTACACGGTAAATCTTAAGAGCAGGAAGGATTTCACATTCTGTTAGAATTGGCTCTAATTCCTGCTCGAATTGGAGGGCTATTAAGGCCGTCGGATTAATTCGCTTTATTAGATTACCCTTCAGATATGCTCCCAAACTACCCATTACCAGTCCGGTAGTATCAATTAAGAATACATCTGCATTCTCTTTATGAGCAACGGTATATAATCGATAGGCTTTCTCCAGAAATCTATCTATACCTTTCGCCGGAGAAGTGGCTCCGAAAAAGGACCTGTGATTTACCTGAACCAAGCCATTCTTTAAATTTGACCGGTTTACAATACCTATTCCCATAGTACCGGGTAATCCTAAAATAGATTGCCCTATGTCTAAATCTATCAGGGCTATTTTCCTATTTCTCCTCACCAGATATGCGGCAAGTAATTTAATTAGGCTAGTTTTTCCGGAATCAGATTTACCCAAGACCATTATTACTCCATTTTGGTTCTGGATTTTTCTGAACATTGGCGTCCAATCACCCGGTATGATTAAATCATGGTAGCTCAGCTCCAAACTAATCATTTTTGGTCCTTGCCTGCTTTAATAAATTGCTTTTTTGTGGTTGAATTTTTCTGGTAGGAGTGGCTAAATTGTATTTACGGTTCCCCTGCCGATCTTTTTATTATATCATTTATTAATGACAGACAGGGCAATACAAATCGATGTAGAGGGGCATTGCTATCCTCTCTCAGAGAGGGAGGTAAGTATAAAGATAACTGATTTAAGCTGATTATTACATAAAATAATCAGGGACTTTCCCCCTGATTATTCTTCACACTATATTTTATTCTTATTCAAACAAGGCTATTTTATAAAAGAGCATGTTAACTTAGTACCACTTGCTCAGTCGGTTACTTTGTATACTTCGTCTCCATCTCTAACTCTATCTTTTACTTTTATACCGACAGAGTCACCGGCTTGAGCAGATTCCACAGGATTACGGTCAATCTGTATAGATTCAATCTGCTGTTCAAAATCAGTAGTATGTCCGCTAAAATAGAGAGTGTCTCCTACTTTGATTTCTCCTGATTCAATTTCAATTGCCGCTACACCAATCTTAGCAAAGTAACTTACCACATGACCAATTAAAAACTTTTCCATTGCAGAGTCCTCCTTTCCTAACTGATTTTTTTAATTTAAATTATCAAAACAAATAGAATTACCCTGTTAATTAAGTTCTTTTCTTATTCTACTAATAAGCCCTGCCGAAATAAACCTGAGTAGTAGATTCCTTACCGCAAAAAATACACTTACCCTTTCCTTGCTGTTCTTCTAAGGAAATACAGCGAATTGTGGCTTTGGTCTCTGCTTTAATCTGATTTTCGCATAGCTCATCTCCGCACCAATATGCCTTTATAAAGCCAAGTTTTTCTTTTATTATCTCCTTAAATTCTTCATAGTTTTCCGTAAACCGAATATTCTCCTCTAAACGAGTCCGGGCTTGTATATATAGATTATTTTGAATATCATTCAGCCATTTTTCTAAAGCAGGAACTAATTCGTTTTCCGGTATAGCTATCTTATTCCCCTTATCCCTTCTCACTGCGGTAACCTGTTTCTCAGCTAAGTCACGTGGCCCGATTTCTAACCGCACCGGAACCCCCTTCATCTCCCATTCGTTAAACTTCCAGCCGGGTGTATAACTGTCGCGGTCATCCAATTCCACTCTAAATTTCTCTTCCAGCAATCTCTTGTATTCTCGAGTTTTTTCCATTACTTCCTTTTTTGATTTATCGAAGAAAATAGGAACCAGGACTATTTGGGTCGGGGCAACTTGAGGGGGCAATTTTAAACCTCTCTCATCTCCATGTACCATAATTATAGCACCAACCAGTCTGGTGGAGGTTCCCCAGGAGGTGGTCCAGACATACTGTTCCTGTTGATTTTCATCCAGAAAACGAATATCAAAGGCTTGAGCAAAATTCTGACCCAGATTGTGAGAGGTTCCTGCCTGCAGAATCTTGCCATCACCCATTAAAGCCTCCAGGGTATAGGTGTGCATGGCGCCGGCAAATTTCTCATTGTCGCTCTTCCGCCCGATAATGACGGGAATAGCAAGATCAGTTTCTATGTAATCTTTATATACGTTCAATATTTTTAAAGTTTCCTCCTCGGCCTCTTCCCGGTTTTTATGGGCGGTATGACCTTCCTGCCATAAAAATTCCGTTGTTCTTAGGAAAGGGCGAGTTACCTTTTCCCAACGTACGATATTGGCCCACTGATTGATTAGCACAGGCAAATCACGCCAGGACTTAATCCATTTAGAATAAAGACTGCCAATGATTGCTTCAGATGTTGGCCTGACTGCCAATCGCTCTTCCAATTTTTCACTACCGCCATGGGTGACCCAAGCTACCTCAGGTGCAAATCCTTCTACATGTTCTGCCTCTTTTTTTAAGAGGCTTTCCGGGATAAAGAGAGGGAAATAGGCATTCTTATGACCGGTGGCTTTAATTCTCCGGTCCAGGCAATGCTGCATATTTTCCCACAGACCATATCCGTACGGTTTAATTACCATACAGCCTTTTACTGAGGTGTAATCCGCTAAATCGGCTTTTTTTACTACATCGATATACCATTGAGAAAAGGCCTCTTCTTGAGAGGCAATCTCTTTTACAAATCCGGTTTCCTTCATACTCGTTCTCCTCTGTCTTAAAAAGCAAAAAGATAAATAGATTGCCCAAATTTTAGCATATTTTCTCTTAATTGTCTAAAGAATAGGCTTAAAAACAACTCATCTAAATGTCCGACAAATTAAACAATTGTTTCTCTCTCTAATTTGGTATATATCGGTTGTTCTCAAATTAGTAGTATCTAATACACAAAACTATACTCTTTGATCTATGCTCTTAATAGTAGTAACCAGTAGGGCTTTGAGCTGAGCAAGTTAGGCTTGCAGGGAGAATAGTAATATACTATAATAACGACTATGGACAAAAGTAAATCCTTAACCTTAATTCTAATTGTTACTATTTCTATATTCTTGCTCTGCTCTATATTTTCAGTTGCCCGGACTGAGCCAAAAATAGGCTTAGCTTTAGGTGCCGGGGGACCCAAAGGCTATGCCCATCTGGGAGTATTGAAAGTACTGGAAAGGGAAGGAATTAAGATCGATTACATTGCCGGAACCAGTATAGGCAGTTTAGTGGGAGCCTTCTATGCTCTCGGTTTTGATGTTAAAAAGATAGAAGATTACATTTTGAAAGAAAACTTTACCGAATATATCTCTTTTAAGAATATTACCTTTGAATTTGAAGAGTATCAGGACAAGAAAGTAACGGGTATCTTTGTAAATCTTCCTAAAATGATAGCAGAGGCAACCTGGCCCAGGGGACTCTTGTCTACTACCGCTATCAGGGATAAATTTGACCAGCTTACCGATTGGTCGCATTTTGAATATGATTTAAAAATACCTTTTAAAGCAGTTGCTACAGATTTAATAACCGGTGAGAGAGTTATTATGGATAGCGGAAAGGTTTCTAATGGCGTTGCTGCCTCTATCTCCATTCCGGGAGTATTCTACCCCTTCGAATACGGAGGCAGGGTTTTAGTTGATGGTGCCTTAAAAGACCCTGTACCGGTTGATGTGGTTCGCGAAATGGGAGCTGATATCGTAATTGCGGTAAGTTTACAGGAAATTATCGGTGAACAAAAAAGCCCCAATAATGTTATCTCCATCATTGAGAGAAGTGTGGACATAATGATAGAAGACCTGACCGAGCTTTCTCTTTTAGGTGCCGATCTGGTCCTTAAGCCCCATTATCAGGGCGAGGTCTCCTATTTTCTAAAAAAGAAGGACCGGGTGGCCATTATTAGGCAAGGTGAGATTGAAACTCAAAGCAAGATTGAGGAACTGAAAGAGCTTATTAAAAACTTTTAAAATACCAAACCAATTCATTAACTTCTTGACAAAAAAGTATTTATTCCTTAGTATGGTTTTAGAACTACAATGATAGTAATTTGGCAATTGTAAAAATTAAGTAAACGGCAAAGTAGGGTAAACTGCAAATACAGAGAAAGGTATACAGGTGAAAATGCCTTAGTTGATTTTTACCCGAATAGAAGCCCTTATTTACAGGTTAAGAATAGGCTAGTCGCCTTTAAAAACTGACCATAAGTGGGAAAAGTGAGCATAATTAATTCATTTTTCCAAACAGGGTGGTACCACGGGAATATTATCTCGCCCCTCTTTCTTGGCAGGTTATAGAGACAAGAAGAGGAGCGAGATTTTTTTTACCTATTGGTCAGCAAATATTTAAAAGCCAAAATTGGGAGCTGTTAACATTATGAATCAATTACAGATAATCTGGCAAGGCTTGCCTTCCCTGTTGGCGGGAACCTTGGTTACCTTAAATCTAACCTTCTATTTTTTGATACTCGGTTTTTTACTGGGAATAGTACTTGCCCTGGGGCAGGTCTATGGCCCCTTTCCTTTAAAAATCTTTTTTATTGTACCTTTTGAACGTTTTTTCAGGGCTGTTCCCGAACTGGTATTGTTGTTTCTGTTTTTTTTCGGTTCTTCCTTTTTTCGTATCAATATCAGTGCTTTTATGGCTGCAGTATTGGCTATGGGTTTACGCTCTGCCGCCTATCAATCGCAGATATTTCGGGGAGCCATACAATCAATTGGAGAAGATCAGATGAGGGCAGCTCGCTCTTTGGGTATGAGTACCTTACAGTCAATTAGATATGTGATTCTTCCGCAGGCTTTAAGGCTCTCTATCCCCTCCTGGGCTAATGAATATGCTGTGGTACTTAAGGACAGCTCATTGGCCTATGCTATAGGTGTGACCGAACTGCTGAGGCAGGGCCGCTATATTGTAGCCCGTACTTTCGGTAATGCATTACTGGTTTACTCGGCCTGTGCCCTTATCTATTTTGTTTTAGTTTTCGCAGGCAATCAATTGTTAAAATTCCTGGAAAAAAAATATAAGATTCCCGGATTTGAAATACAAGAAAGAAGAGATCAATCTGTCTTGGAAAGGATCTAAAATGCCAAAGACTGTTTTAAAAGTTGAAAACTTACATAAGAGTTACGGTAATCTGGAAGTATTGAAGGGTATTTCTTTTCAGGTAAGACAAGGGGAGACTACGGTTATAATCGGCTCTTCCGGTACCGGAAAGAGTACACTGCTGACCTGTATCAATCAGATTACCCCACCGGATAAGGGCCGTATCTGGTTAGAAGACATTGAGATTACCGATCCGAAAACAGACCTCAATATGGTACGTTCTTCTATCGGCATGGTCTTTCAGCATTTTAATCTCTTTACCCATTTGAATGCCCTGGACAATGTTCGCTTAGGACTAACCGTGGTAAAAAAAATATCGCCGGAAAGGGCAACTGAAATCGGCATAGAAAAGCTTAAATTAGTAGGATTAGAGGATAAACTGCATTCTTATCCTGCTGAACTATCAGGTGGACAGCAGCAGCGGGTATCTATTGCCCGGGCTCTGGCTATGAGTCCCAAACTCATTCTTTTTGATGAGCCCACCTCTGCTCTTGACCCGGAATTAATTGGAGAGGTGTTAAATGTAATGATAGAACTGGCCAAAAGTGGCATGACCATGATAGTTGTTTCCCATGAAATGGGATTTGCGCGGGCGGTTGCCAATGATATTATCTTTATGGAAAATGGGGTAATTGTGGAAGAAGGGACACCTGAGGCTATGTTTAATTATTGCAAAAACCCCAGGACCAGAGAGTTTTTACATAAAATTACTGAACTTTACGGAGGAAAGAAAGAGTGAGCTTTCCGGAATTAGCCTGGAGTATTTTGCCAAAATTGTTAGAAGGCATGGTAGTCACTTTAGAGCTTACCATTATTGCTATCACTATGGGAGCTTTACTGGGTATCCCAATTGCCCTTGGCAGGGTATATGGCTCTAAGCTAATTTATATTTTTTGTACTTTTTTTGTGGAGATTTTCCGCGGTACCCCCCTTTTGACCCAGCTCTTTATCCTTTATTTCGGCTTGCCCAGTGTAGGCGTGATGCTTTCACCGTTTACCGCAGCTGTGATTGGTATGGGTCTAAACAGTGCCGCATATCAGGCAGAGTATTTTAGAGGAGCCATTCAGTCGGTTAAAGAAGAGCAGTTGATAGCAGCTTATTCACTTGGAATGAAACAGGTTCAAGCCATAAGATATGTGGTCCTGCCTCAAATGCTCCGTCTGGTAATCCCTTCCTGGTCCAATGAGCTCATCTATCTGCTCAAATATACCTCTATGGCTTATATGATTCAGGCTCCGGAAATTATTTCCCAGGGCAGATTAATTTCCTCTCGCAACTTTAGAACCTTTGAGGTTTTTATTGTTATTACGGTAATTTATCTTGTTGTAGTCTTAATACTTTCTAAATTTTTAGACCTGATGGAGAGTAAATTTCGCATACCCGGCTTATAGCAGGCGAGAAGGGGGTGAGATAACTACCGTTTTCTAAACAATTTACTGGGTAATTTATAATAAATTTTAAGGAGGATATAAAATATATGATTACCAAAGTAATTAAAAAAACAGTTAGTCTCTTATTTATTTTTGCAATGGTAATGGTGTCTGCGGCACTTATTTCTTCGGCTGCACCGGCTAAGGTTGTAGTAGGCACTTCGGCTGACTGGCCGCCCTTTGAATGGGTAGATGCCAACAACAATTTTGTGGGATTTGACATGGATTTAATGAAAATTATTGCTAAAATTCAAGGATTTGAGCTGGAAATACTCGATATCGGTTTTGATTCTCTTATTCCGGCCCTGCAGTCAGGTAAAGTCGATCTACTCGTTGCCGGTATGTCTCTTACGGAAGAGAGGTTGGCAGTAGCAGATGCGTCAAGCTCTTACTGGTCCGGTAACCAGGGAGTAATGGTTCGAGAAGACTCGGACCTGAACATAGCCACAGCTTTAATCGGTGGATATACTGTCGGCGCTCAAAGGGGCACCACCCAAGCAGACTGGCTGGAAGATAACTTGGTGCAAGAGGGAGCCAATATTAAATCATTGGAACTTTACGAAACGAATGATCTGGGGATTATAGACCTGGTAAATAAACGAATTGACGTATTTGTGGCTGATACTCCCGCAGCGGAAGCCTTTACCAAAGTCAACCCCATCAAAATAGTAGGCACCATCAATACCGAAGAGGAGTATGTCTGTTTCGCCCCAAAAGGCGACCCGAAGGGTATCTTGACTTTAGTTAATGACGGAATAGCAAAAATTAAGATGACCTCTATCTGGAATAATCTGGTAAATGCCTATTTTGTAGGTGATTTAAATAAAATTTCAGATTGTTACCCCCAGGTTATTGACTTGTTAAAAACGGATGAAGAGGAATTTGCCAAAAACCTGGCTCAATGCATGATGACTAACTAAGATATTTAATTATTAAAATCAGTTTATTTTAAAAATGAATACACTCGTTCTGAATATTAAAATTTCCTCAGAACGAGTGTATTTTTTTGTAAAGGGCAACTTGTAAACTTCTATATTCTTCTGTCTATTCTAACGAAGTTTTGTTATAATAGGATGATTAAAAATGAAGGTTGAGAGAAGTGTAATTATGTTAAATAAAAAGGTAGCCTTTATACCTTGTAAGACCTATCAACAAAATGAAGTGAACCAGGCTGTTCAGCAATTACTCGCTGAATTAGGGGGTTTAGCCCAATATATAAAGCCCGGACAAAAGGTACTCTTGAAGGTCAACCTTTTAATGAAAAAACCCCCGGAGGCTGCAGTCACCACACATCCGGCTTTAGTGGAAGCTCTTGTTAATCAAATCCAAGCCCTGGGGGCAAAAACCATTATAGCTGATAGTCCGGGCGGTCCATTTACCAAAGCCTGGTTAAAGGGTATCTATCAGGAAACCGGCATGGTAAAAGTTGCTAAACGGACCGGTGCTGAGCTAAATTGGAATTTTGAGCAGCAGGAATTTTCTTATCCGGAAGGTAGAATCTTAAAACATATTACCCTGGCAAAAATTGTTAAAGAAGCAGATGTTGTTATTTCTCTGGCTAAACTAAAAACACATGGTTTTACCATCTATACCGGTGCGGTAAAGAATCTTTTCGGCACTATACCCGGTCTCCTGAAAGCGGATTACCATTTAAGGCTGGATGATGTAAGAGATTTTTCTGATATGTTGGTCGATATCGCTCAATTTGTAAAACCAACTCTATCCATTATGGATGCCGTTATTGCCATGGAGGGTCCGGGCCCTTCTGCCGGTGAACCGAAATCAGTAGGCCTTTTAGCCGCATCGGAAAACCCGCATGGGCTCGACCTGGCTTGCTGTTATATCATTGGACTTAACCCTGAGCAGGTACCTACCTTGCAGAAGGCTATAGCAAGAGGGCTGATACCAAAGAATATCCGGGAACTGGATATTCGAGGAATAGCCGATGAAGAATTCAAACCGATACCTTTCAAAGTACCTGCTACCTCCAGAAGCAGACATCTTCCCATTCCCCTACCTGCTAAATTGGACGATTTCTTTTATAAACTATTACGTCCTAAGCCTATTTTTATACACAAAAAATGTATTAACTGCGGTCTATGTGCCCGCAACTGTCCGCCCCAATGTATTGAGATGATTGCAAGTAAACCCCAGGCAGACCTTACGCGTTGCATTCGCTGTTTCTGCTGTCAGGAATTATGCCCTGAACAGGCAGTTGAAATAAAGAGAAGTAAACTATCTCGATTAATATTCCGATAATTGATCTCTTTTCTAAAAAAATGGATAGAAGTATTTTTACACTTTATGAACGGCTTGTCTTTAAAGGTGAAAAATAAATGAAAAAGATATTGCCGAATTCTCTTCAATATTATTTATTTCTTTATTCATTAAAATATTCCATAGGAAAAATAATACAAAAAGACCATAAAGAACGGATTATAATTCTATCATCACTTTTAAAGAATATATCCAGTAAAAATAAAACAAACTCTATCTTTTTTTGGTTTTTGATATCTGACAGACATTACACGTCCCGCATGATTTACAAAAGTTTTTACCGGTGCTACATTTAAATAATTTTCGATAAATATAGTACCCGCTTATCAGACCAACAATGATTAATATGATATTATCCATAACTATTTTCTCCTTCATTAATTCCTCATTGGTGGAACATACTCCTTACTTCCGTATCACCGGCTAATAGTTTGATTGCCAGCCAGCGGGGATTATAATTAGAATACCTATTATCATTAGCAATATTCTGTGTCAACTCATCTAAAATTTGTTCTATTTTTTGACCATAATCTACTACAAGACTATTCTTGTACTTATCTTTGCCAAGGCAACCTTTTAAAATAGCCTGCCGCAATTCTTCTTTCCCTCTTCCTTTTTGGGCAATAGTCGGAACAACGGGCACTCCAAGTTCTTTAGCAAGGCTCTCTTCATCAATTTCAAATCCTCTACCTTTGGAAATATCCATCATATTTAAAGCAACGACTAAGGGCATGCCCATCTCTAAAAGCTGGACAGTTAAGACGAGATGGCGTTCCAGATTGGAAGCATCGGCAATATTCAGTACCAGATCAGGGTTTTCGTTTATTAAAAAGTTGCGGGCAACTCTTTCTTCTAAACTGTATGAAGTCAGGCTATAGGTTCCGGGCAAATCAACCAATTTGATCTTTTGCCCCTGATAAGAATAAATACCAATCCTTTTCTCTACCGTAACGCCGGGATAATTAGCTACAAATTGCCTGGCTCCGGTTAACATATTAAAGACAGTAGATTTACCGGAATTTGGCTGCCCTGCTACCGCAACGATATATTCTTGTTTGTTCTTATTCATAAAATATTTACCTCTATATATTTGGCGTCAGAATGACGAATGCTCACATTGTAACCCCTTATTTTCAATTCAACCGGATCAACTAAGGGAGCATTGCGTAACACTTCTATCTCAACACCCGGAATAAAGCCCATATCTGTTAATCTCTGACCTGTAGCCCCACCTATATTAACATCAACCAACTTACATTTTTGACCGGGTTTTAATTGGTTCAAATAGAATGCTTTGTTTTTTGACATAGAAAAACTTCCTCCTCTATCTTCTCTCTTCAATCATGATTTTGCCGGCCACTCCCTGACCGATAGCCAAAGATGTATTATTTATGTTGACCAAAAAAGGACCTGGCCTACCGGGGGTAATCACTTCAATTTCTGATCCTTCAATAATACCCATATCATGCAAATGTTGAGAAAAATCTCTTCCTCCACAAAGCCCGACTAAAGTTACCCGGCCTTTTTGCCCTGCTTTAAGTTGAGCCAGTGGTATAATTTTAGATTGATTAAACACCATTCTCTGATTCTCCATTTCCTGGTTATTTATCTGGTTAATAAATTTTTTATTGGATTACAAATTATCATTAATTTCATCGGTTCTATTTTTAATAAGACCCATTAAGATCATTACAATAATTGCTAAAACATAAAACCATATTACCGCCTGTATACCGGTAAGACCTAACGAACTCCCTCCACTAAAAATAAGCACTGCAATAATGGAACCCAAAATAATAGGATAAAAAGTAGCAAAGAGCATCCATTTGGTACTACCGGTTTCCAATCGTACAGCCAACAGCGTAGGAATACACGGCGGATACATGGCCATAAACAACATAATGGCAAGTGCATGTAGTGGGGTCCATCCTGTTTCCTGTTCAGCAACCTTTTGTTCCAAACTTGCCCCTTCGTCTGATTTATAGATACTGCCTAAAGTTGCGACACTGCTTTCTTTTGTAGCAAAAGAACTGATCAGGGCAATATTGACCCGCCAATTAAATCCGGCGTATTTAGTTATTGGCTCTAATTTACGGCCAACAAAACCAAGCACACTGCCAATAACAGTCTTGTCGTGTATCTCGGCTCTTATTTCTTTTCTGCTTCGTTCAAACTGAGTAAGCGCCTTAGATACCTGTATGGCATCTTTATCTCTTGTAAGCTCACCCTCTTCTCTATATATTCCTCTATTGGCAATGATGTAAAAATCTTTGTTTCTTTCCCTAAACTTTTGCTCAATTATGTCTTCCTTTTTTGCGCCATTTGCACCCCGTTTTGCCAAACTATAATCATTGCTATAGTTGATATAGCTTTCCAGATTATCTCCTGAAAGTACAGCACGATAAGGAGATTCTTCTCCTATACTACGGTAAAACTTGTCAACAATCCGATTCATTTGTGATTGATAATTACTTCTCGATTCTTGATTAATGCCTGGAAAATTTGTCAAAACAAACACTAGAATCATGACTGCCACAACTACGGTGACCATCTTTCTGATAAATATCCATAATCTCTCAATACATCTTCTTAAAACACCGCCAACGGTAGGTAAATGATAGGGGGGCATCTCTAAAACAAAAGGTGCTTGTTCTTTATTCTTTAGGATTGTTAACGAAAATAACTTGCTGACACTAAGGGCAATAATCAACGTAATTGTAGCCATAAAAAATATAACAAAACTTTGATACTGGGCAAAAAATATACCGATTAGAAGAAGATACAAGGGGGTCTTAGCCGCACAATTCATAAGCGGAACGATAAGAATAGTTGCCAAACGAGCTCTCTCGTCCTTTATTCCTCTGGTAGCCATAACGCCTGGGATAGCGCAACCACCAACAAACACGCCACCTAAAACAAGAGGGAACAATGACTGCCCATGTAGTCCAAAATGACGGAAAACCCGATCCATAATAAAAGTCATTCGAGGTATATAGCCAACATCTTCCAGGACAGCCACCAAGGTATACAGGATGGCAAAAATAGGAATATAATTTAAAACAGCCAGAACACCATCAACCACGCTAAGGGTCATGGAGCGCAATAACGGATCGAAAAGCAAACCTTCCGGGGGGAGAATCAAAATAATTAAATCCCTGAATGATGCTAAAATTGGCCAGGTGTAATTGGTTATCTTGTAACCTTGAACAATACTAAAATGGTATAAGAGATAGATAATACCTAACAGAATAATCGGGCCAAAATATCTATTTAAAACAATTTTGTCAATTTTACTGGTTAAAGATTGCTGCCCTTTTTTAGTTTCTTTTATGCATTTTGAAGCAATTTGCATCGCTCTTTTATTATACTGCAGTGAAATAATCCTTTCAGGATCTTTCCCTTCTTTCTCTTTGATTTCTTCTCTTTTTTTCTCAACATAATCTATGATGTTCCTATCCATACAACAAATCCCCTTTAAAGTTCATCTTGTCTATCTTAGATCTTGCGTAGAATCAGAAGAATATCTTGCATAAAGTAGAACTTATTATGCAAGATATTCTTGCAGTTTCTCTTATTTATATACTACAAATCTTAAGTTTTAATTCAAATCGTAAGCTTTAACCCACATAACTGCTCCTATTTCATGGTCTTTGCCTTTAATTTCCTCTCCTTCCATTAAGGCAGCAAATCCCCACCATCCTGATTTAGGTATACCATAAGTAAAAACACCATTTTCGTCTGCCCGAATTACCTGTGTTATATGGGCATCAGAAGGAAACTTCGGCTCTTCCCCTGCTAAACCACTGAAGGCTTGAGAATTGATTCTTTCAACTTCCACTTCAGCATAAGGAACCGGTTCGCCATCCATTTTGACAACACCCTGAAATACATTTCCGGTCCAAAGGCCATAAGGTTTGTTAAGCGGTACGATCTCTGCCTGTAAATCAAGCTCTGCATCCCAGTCTGTAGGCATTCCCAGATTATTTACCACTACTTTGGTTATCTGGGTGATATATTTATCTTCAGCTGATTCATAATAAGGGGCAGGTACCAAATAAAACAAGAAGTCTCCAAATCCCTTCGCGTTAAAAGAGGCTTTCCAGGCATCTCCGCCATGAAAAGTGAAAGACTCCAGAGTCTTAGTTAGATCCACTTTTTTCCCTTTATGCAGTACGCCAAACAATTCCGGTTTTTCCATATCCATGGTATGAGAGGCTTCACTGGGATGGGTAAATATCAACTGAATTTCTAATTCTGTACTTTCACCATCATTGATAAGATCATCTGAAGGTAGAATGACTTGAAAATGCGCTGAGGCGCTAAATGCAGTACCCATTATCAGTAACATTGCTACAAACAAAATGATACATTTTTTCATTAAATTGTCTCCTTTTTATTATTTTTATTATTCGTAATTGATAATATTTCTCTTTATTTATTCACTAAGAAATTCCCTCTCTTCGTCTGTCAGTACCGGACCTTTCTTTTCAACGATATGGCCCGGTCCTCCATTTAATACCACCAGATATGCCCCATCCGGTTTTGGAAGATTCAACGAGCTGTATTCATCTAAAGCACTTCTAAAAATAATGAGCTGTTTTTCCTGATACATTTCAGGTTGTAGTTTACTAAAATCTACTTCTTCGTTTTGTTCATTAAAAGTAACCCTATCTCCTTCTATCTTGGTAAGTTTTAAAATCTCGGATTCATTTCCTTTTTCAGCAATATACTTTAGATATGCATTCCGTAAATCTATAAAATCTTCATTACGGAAAATCAATTCAAGATAGCTGTCTCTTGCTTTGGTATCATTTGCGAAGGGCTTGTCCTCTACCAACAATATCTCAACCCCGGAGGCAGAAGAACCATCAGAATAGCCACCTTCCAAATAAACAGTGCCGTCTCCGTAATCATCTACATAAAGCATCGGGGTATGGGCATTGACCGGCATGATTGCTAGCATGCCCAAAACAACGACTGTTAAAAGTAAGTTTATTTTTTTAAACACTTTCTCAATCTCCTTTTTTTATTTTTCCTTTTTTCGCTGCACAAAATACTTAAATAAATTTTGTTATATTATTCTTATGAATGACGACCTTAGCCTTGCTCGCCCGGTCAAGCTCAAGCTAAGTTTGATTATTGATAATTAAAATCTCAAAGGCTAAGGTCAGCTAATTCCGCTGTTTTCTTTTCCCGGCTATCTATTTTTCAGACGTTTTCAGCGTATCAGCAAGCATTTTTGCCTGCCCCATCATATTCTTAACCACTTCTTCCTTATTCACCTCATTGGGTCTATAAAGAGTGGGCCACCAATTGGAAATTGACGGATCCGTGGTTAAGAAATCAAAATTTTCATTGCCATAACGCATATGACAATGCCTTATGCTTCCTTCACCATGGCCGTGATAAGGCATAAGGATTAGATGTCTGTAGCCAGCATCGATTGCCCGGCTGTTATCCGTTCTAAAGATATGCCATGCAATATTGTATTCTCCCCATTTTGTATTTAACACCCCAATATATTCGTAATCCGCCTCAATCTCTTCATCAAAAATAACGGTCTTCTTCCCCATTATCCTTATTGTAGAAAATGGAGTCTCGTAAAATTTGTTATAGAAATTGCGGACCATTTCGCCATCATAACCTTCAACATATTTAGCTATCTCGTTAAATAACTCGCCCGCACTTGCTGTATCAAAAATATTCACATAGGTTTCATTCTCTCCTTCCCACAAGGATAAATCGGACACTTCACTTTCTTCTTGTGCCATTCCGATACCGTAAGCCATTAATACAAGAACTAACATGCCAGCAATAACTATTGTTAATCTATTTCTTATCATGTTAAAATTACCTCTACTTTCTTCTAATTCACAGTAAATCCTTGCCTGTACGGAGAAATCCTCGCTATATCTCCATTAACTAATATCAATACACTACTTGCATTAAAACTCAATTTTGCCAGCCAAACGAAAAGTTGAAAACAATCCACCTCCTTTTTTAAGTAATATTATTTTAAAAGTCCTTATGTTGCCTTTCCCCTAATCCAAGAAGCTATTTTATTAACAAAGCGACTAACCTATCTATGATAATGAAACTCCTTCTCAATATGGTTACAAAAATGTATGCCTTCTATTCTGATTAATACATTTTTTATCCTCATCCCCTGAATTTTTTGAATATCAATCAGTAAATTGTTTCTATAGAAACTTTTTTCATTTGCCTGTAGCTAACACCATATGTTTGGTTATAACCAGTAATATGTTTTAATCATCTTATTATGTTAGATATATCTAAAACTGAAGTTAAAAAAAATATTTACTATCTATTTCTTATTACTATATTCTTCAATTTCTTTATGAATATTTATATTTTGATGGTCCTTATCTTCTTCTAAAAAAGAAACAAATTTTTTAAATTGGACAAAGGTCTCTTTGCTCAGTGAATGTTCCAAACCACAGGCATCGATGGCTGCTATATCAGGCGATATCCCTAAGTATTTCACCAAAAACTTATTTAAAAAATGATGCCTTTCTTTTATTTTTTCAGCTATTTCCCGGCCAGCCTTGGTTAGCTTAATATAGCCATATTTTTCATATACAAGCAGGCCTTTCCCTGACAAGATCTTTAACATTACATTAACACTGGAACTTTTTACACCTAAAGCATCAGCTATCTCACCGACTCTGGCTACTTCTTTTTTCTCTTCAATAAAAGAGATAGTTTCCAGGTAATCTTCCATTCTTGGGGATAATTTATCTTTTATCAAAACAAATCCTTATTTAGAATATTAAAACTTTTTTATGATTATATAAATAATATCAGGAGGTGTCAATAAAATATTGTGATTTTTTAATTAATATCTAAAAATATTAATGTCATTTATACAAAAAGCTATTTTTTCTATACACCACTCATCTATATAATCCGAAATCCTTGTTTGTATGTTATTTTTTATCATATCGACACCTTCCCATTCATCTATGGGTGAACCCATAGTTTTCTGCTCTATGGGTTAATAAATAAAATTCCTTTTCCTATCTGTCTATTATAAATCAGACCTAGTCCCATGAAAAAGTTTATTTGAAGCCTTTTTATAAATCTTTCTTCTTCCTGTTAGCCGGAATTACCTCTTACCGGCCCTACAGTTTTATAATAAGGATTATTTTCTTAGCCATTAAAGAGGTTAATTTTAAAAGCATTTTTTAATTATATTATAAAAATGGAGACGGCCCCTTGCTTTATTTTAGAATAGTGTTACAATTATTAAAAAAGTAACACAATATTTAAAATGATGGAGGTTAGTAATGTTAAGTAAAAAAAGAAGTATTCTTGTTATTTTTTTAAGCCTAATGTTTGTCAGTATTTTCGCTCCCTATTGCCTGGCATCTGATATTCTGATAGCCGATACCTTGGGCAGAGAAGTGCTGATACCACAGGAGGTCAACCGAATTCTGGCAGTAGGATGTTCTCTTAGGGAAGTGCTCTCTTTTGATGTAGCCGACAAGATTGTAGGTATTGAATACCGCGAAAAAGCTGAAACCGATGAAAAGGGAGCCCCGCAGGGTTCTGATTTACCATATATGTTGGCTTTCCCTGAATTGTACGATTTGCCGGTAGTTAATGTCGGTGTAGGAGGAAGCGGATTTAACCATGAGGTGATTATTCAGTTAAATCCGGATATCATTTTTATGGGAGCAAGCGATCCGCAAAAGGCGGATGATTTACAAAATAAGACCAGGATTCCGGTTATTACAGTATATACCAATCCTGTTGGTACACCGAAACAAGATGAGATGTTTTACCAATCTTTAAGGACTACCGGAGAAGCTCTAGGTAACAAAGAACGAGCGGAGCAGTTAATCAATATCATGGAATATTACACCCGGGATTTGAACGAGCGTACCAAAAATATTCCCGATGAACAAAAATTAACGGCTTATATTGCCGGCCGGGCTTTTTACGGTTCCCACGGAATGACCGCAACCGATCCCCAATGGCCACCCTTTAACTGGGCCAATGTACCGAATGTTGCCCAAGAATTGTCCGAGATGAGTTCCGGAGTTAATATAGATAAAGAAGTATTAGTCGGTTGGAATCCCGATGTAATATTCATATCTCCTGTATCCATAGGTATTATAGAAAATGAATTACAAACCAGTCCTTTTAAAGAGCTTAAGGCAATCCGGGAAAATAAAGTACATTATATCTTGCCCTTCTGTTGGTATACCTACAACAAAGAAAATGCAATTGTCGATGCCTATTATGTAGGGAAATTGATGTATCCGGAGGCATTTCAGGATATCGATGTTGACCAAAAAGGCGTAGAAATCTTTAAGAAATTTTATGGAGACAGCGGCGAAGACGCTTACTATAAACTAAAAGATAGATTTAAGGTATTCAGCAATTAAGATAGTCCAGTTAAAGTATTGAGCAGAATTTGAATCAAAACATAATCCAAAAATATACTCAATTGAATAGAAATAAAATAATTTTGGGGAGTGTCCTGATAATCCTCCTATTCTTATTTATCCTGTTCTCTCTATCAATAGGGGGATATCAGCTCTCCTTGAGGCAGATATACCGGGCCTTGATAGGGCAAGGAGAAGGGGCAGCAGAGTTAATTGTTTGGAATATTCGTTTGCCCAGGATTTTAGCGGCTATCATGGCTGGTGTATCGCTGGCAGTTTCCGGGGCAGTAATGCAATGTACCTTGAGAAACCTCCTGGCCTCCCCGTATACTATAGGGATATCCCACGGCGCAATGTTTGGGGCCGCCTTTGCTATTATTTTATTTGGCATAGGAGGAGCAGAGAGTACCGGAAAAATATTCATTCACAGTCCGTACTTGGTAACCGTTTTCGCCTTTTTTGGTTCTTTGTCAGCTGCTTTTATTATTCTGTTGCTGGCAAAATTAAGAAATTTTGCCCCGGAGGCCATTATCCTGGCCGGAGTTGCTATGAGTTCTTTGTTTTCTGCCGGAACAATGTTTATGCAGTACTTTGCCAATGATTTGCAATTGGCAGCCATGGTTTACTGGACCTTTGGAGATTTGAGCAGACCTCTCTGGACAGAGGTCGGTATTATGGCAGTCCTTATGATACTGTCTGTAACCTATTTTATTTATAAACGGTGGGACTATAATGCCTTAGAAAGTGGAGAGGAAAGTGCTAAATCATTGGGGGTTAATACTGAAAAAACAAGGCTATTCGGAATGCTTGTTGTATCCCTGCTTGTTTCGGTCAATGTTGCTTTTTTGGGGATCATCGGATTTGTCGGTTTAATATGTCCTCATCTGGTACGCATATTGATAGGCGGGGACTATCGATTTGTTATCCCTATTTCTTCTTTGATTGGCGCACTATTATTGCTCGTTTCGGATACTGTTGCCCGCACGATTATTTCGCCTATGGTTTTACCGGTAGGGATCTTAACCTCTTTTCTGGGAGCTCCGGTATTCCTTTATCTTTTGGTAAAGATGCACAAGCGGTAAGGATTGCCAAGAAAGACATAAGAGGGTGTTCTTTTATGATACTATCTGTGGATAATATTGAATTCTCCTATCGGAACAAGATTGTTCTAAAGAATATAAAATTTAAAGTTAAAAGGGGAGAGGTTGTTTCAATTTTAGGAATGAATGGAGCAGGAAAATCTACCCTTTTGAAATGCATCAATAGAATTTTGAAACCAAAACGGGGAACAATATTGGTTGATGGCTTTAATTTAAACCAATTGGACGAAAAAGGGGTTGCCCGAAACATTGCTTATGTTCCTCAGAACGTTACCGGGAATAATATCAGTGTTTTTGATGCAGTATTATTAGGGAGAAAGCCCTATATCAAATGGGATGTTTCTAATAAAGATCTGGAAATTACCGGTAAGATTTTAAAGTTGATGCATTTGGAAGAATATGCCCTGCGCAATGCAAACGAGCTTAGTGGTGGAGAATTGCAAAAAGTTATCATTGCCAGAGCACTGGTTCAGGAACCAAAAATCCTCTTATTGGATGAACCGGCTAACAATCTTGATTTGAAAAACCAAATGGAAGTGATGAAAATCATAAAGGATATTTCTAAAACTCAAAACATTGCTTCTGTGGTAGTTATGCATGATTTAAATCTGGCCTTAAGGTTTTCAGATAAGTTCATCATGTTAAAAGATGGAATGATTCATTCGGAAGGGAACAGCGGAATAATCAATTCCGAGAATATAAAGGATGTTTATAATGTTGATGCCTATGTTGATCATTACAAGGGGATACCTGTTGTGGTATTAGCGTAATAGAAATAACGTATTGTGCTCCATTATATTTTGTGCTAAGATAATAGAAATTGAATATCGTTTTTAGCATTCATGGTTCAGAAGTGATTAAAAAGGAAAACGGTGCAAGACCGTTGCTGTCGTCGCATCTGTAATCAGCATAACCCGGTATTATTCACTGCTCATCAGGTGGGAAGGATAATGCCAAAAGGGGCTGGAAGCCAGAAGACTTGCCATGATTGTCTGCTTGGGAGACCTCCGACATAGAGGGAGAGCAGGAGTAAATAAATAGTGGTAAGTTTATTAAACTGCCTTCTTTGAAAAGAGGAGGCAGTTTTTTATTTTCCTGAAGGGAAGGAGGGGGAACAACTGTAAAATTTTCTTATTTGATAAGAGTATTGCATTAATAATAGAAAGGGAGAGAACAATAATGTCCAAAAAATTTTATTTTATTCTTATAGCACTGCTTGTTTTTGTAAATATACCTTTGTTTTGTACCAATATTTTTGCCGCCGAATTGCGGGATTCTCTTTTTACATTGGAAGAAATTGTGGTTATTGCCTCAAAATACCCGCAAGAATTACTTACCTCAATGGCCAGCGTTGAAATTATTAACAGAAAAGATATAGAGATCTCTAAATCAGAGAATTTATCGGGAATAATAAAAAATATTGCCGGGCTTGAAATAACAGATTATGGTTCTCCCGGTGACATTAAATCGGTCAGCATTCGCGGTTCTTCTCCTGAACAAGTCTTAATTATGATAGACGGGCAGGTTGTTAACGATCCCCAAACCGGTAAAATAGATCTTGGTTTGATCCCGGTCAGTATGATTGAAAAAATTGAAATTTATCGAGGACCGGCCTCGTCCCTCTATGGAGCAAATGCCTTAGGCGGGGTAATTAATATAATAACTCGAAGTGGGAGAGAGGAGAAAAAAGGAACGGTAGGAGCTTATTTCGGGAACTATCATACCCAAAAATACCAGGCTTTTTATCAAAACCGAAGCAATGATCTTAACTATTTCTTTAGCGGTGAATATTACCAAACAGAAGGCGACCGAGAAAATAGTACATTAGACAAAATCTCTTTAATGGGCAAGATTTCCAAGGAGATAGACCAAAAAACTGATTTGGATTTATCTATTCGCTATCATGACTATCAAAGAGGGATACCCGGTTCTCTTTATTATCCTACTCCCAATGCCCAACAAAATGACAAAAACATTAATCTGAATCTGAAATGGCAGAAAAGAGAAGAGAATAAAGATATCAATATAATGGCCTGGTATGATTTCCATCGTCTTTATTATGACAACCCGGACGCATGGGGACATACCGGCCCCAGTATACACAAAACCCATACTACCGGGTTATCTTTTGATAGCACCCATTACAGCTTCAGTTTCGATGATGACAATACAGAAAGCGGTCATACCCTAACCTGGGGCGGAGATCTAAAATACCATTGGTTAGACAGCACAGATATTGGGAACCGACAGGATCTAAATGGTGCAGTATTTATTCAGGATGTCTGGCAGCCGGCAGAATTAGAAAAGCTAAGCATAACTGCAGGTTTACGCTATGATTACCACCAAATTTTCGGGGGACAATTTAACCCTCGGGTAGGAATTTCCTATCGTTTACAAGATGAGCTCAGTTTTTATGCCTCTGTAGGCCGCGCTTATCGTGCACCCACTTACGATGATCTTTACTGGCCGGAAGATGGCTATGTAGGTGGAAACCCTGATCTGTTACCGGAAATTGCCTGGGCTTATGAAGCAGGAATACGTTTTATGAATGAAGAAGGGGATATCCAAGCGGAGTTAAATGTTTTTCGAAAAAATGTCAATGATTTAATCAATTGGGCACCTGATTCAGAAGAAGTCTGGCGTCCCTCTAATATCGGCTCAGCCCAGATAGACGGTGTTGAGGTTGTTCTAAAAAAAGAATTTAATGAACACTTCATCGGTAATCTGAATTACACCTATTTAAATGCTCTTGACCTCGATACGGGTAATCAATTAAAACCAAAACATAAATATGGGTTTGGCTTGGCTTATTCGAATCAATTTGGAGAAAGCAAGGATGATTTTACAATGGGGCTCAATGGGTATATAGTTGCAGGCCGACCGAATAATTTAAATAATTATTACCTTTTTGATGTAAATATGGACAGGGATTTTACTGTCAACAAAGAAAAAGACCGCAAAATTAAATTAAGCTTCTCTGTTAAAAATTTATTTAACCAGAGGCCCGAGTTGGTCAGTGGCCATCCGATTCAGGGAAGAACATTTCTGCTGGGAATCAGTGCTGATTTTTAATATAGATGAAAATAGGGACGGAAAATATAATCTGGCATCCGTCCCTATTGTTCTTTTCTAGCCAGAAAGAGCATAAAGAAAAATGAATAATAAATTTTTCGCTATGGCCTTAATTATTTCAATATTTTTTCACTGTTGGATTATCAATATTTTTTCTGACTTATCTGATAAGTGGGAATATCCGGAAGAGAGGAAAGAAATAGTTCTTTCCGCCAAGCTAGAATTTCTTGCATCAGATTCTTCTTCTCTGCTCATAGAAGAAAATCCGAATCAAAATTTAGATGAGCATAATTTGCCTCTGGAGACTATTTCTATAGAGGAAGAGATAATCGCCCAAAAAGAGCAAGGCCTCCCCTCAGAAGACATCGTCAAAGAAGAGCAATATGATATTGAATATACTTTATCAGAAGCGGAAGAAATAACAGATGAACAATTACCTTCTTCTGGAGATAAATCAACAGAACAGGATAGTACATTAAATAGTCAAGAAATAGAAAATAGCCAGGAGGCACCTGATACCATTTTAACTGAAAATAAAGTTGACCAGGGCAAAGAAAGCTACCAAGAAGTTGCAAATCATAATTCTCTTCTGTTGAGAGAAGAGGGTGAGATTAAACTGATTCAGACAGATCTCCCCCTTGATTTAACAAACTTTAATCTAATGGATAGTCCGGTGGTAACTATGCCGCAAATCATTTCTTATCATCCGCCAGAATATCCTAATAATTTAAGAAAAAGAAATATTGAGGGAAGAGTCCAATTAAAAGTATTGATTGACAAAGAAGGCAATGTTAGCGAAGTGCTTATAGACAATTCTTCCGGTTATCAAGGTTTTGAGCAGGCTGCAGTTGAGTCAATCTTACGCTGTAAATTTAAGCCAGCAAAATACGATGACGAAGAAAAAGACTGTTGGGTATTAATCCCCATTATTTTTAAACTGAAATAAATTTTAAAAGAGGTATAAAAATGAGAGCATTCATTGAGCAAGGGGGAGTTGTTATGTACCCTCTTTTGGCTACTTCGGTAATTGTTTTAGCTATTATTATAGAACGTTTTTTTTATTTCAGCAGAATTAAAAGGGAAATCCCGGAAAAATTTATGCAGCAGGTCAAAGAGAATCTAAAGCAAGGGGAAACTCAGGAAGCTCTGAAACTATTAAAGAAACCACACAATCCTATGTGCAGTGTATTATATAGGGGAATTCTATTCCGGGAAGAGGGTTATATTGAAGCAGAAAGGGCCATGGAAGAGTCAAAGATGGTTCTATTTCCCAGAATGGAAAGACATCTGGGAATGCTCCATTTTATCGGATATATAAGTCCATCATTAGGATTATTGGGAACAGTTACCGGAATGATAAAGACTTTCCATTTTTTATCTTTGAATGTTGAATCGCAACAATTGGCTCAGGGCATATCTGAAGCACTAATAACAACTGCCTTCGGACTCAGTATATCAATCCCTGCCCTGGCTGCCTACTATTATTTTATGAATAAGCTGGAATACGTGATAAAACATACTGAAAAAAGGGAATTAGAATTAATTCACTATATTCAGAAATTGGATGACCGGCATGCGTAAATATAAAATCAAAAAATTTGATATGGAAATCAATATCGCTCCGCTCGTTGATATTATATTCCTTTTATTACTCTTCTTTATGCTTGCCTCTACCCTGAATAAAAACGAGATTAGAGCAACAATTCAGTTACCACTAGCGGAGGAGGGGCAAACAAGTGGAGAAAAAGATAAATCCATTGTTCTGTGTTTAGATAAAAACGGGATGGTTTATGCAGGAAAGAGTCATATTTCCTGGGATGTATTGCCCTATTATTTAAAAGAGAATTACAAAGATTTTTCAGATGGTATCAAGGTATACGCTGATAGAGAAGTTGATTTCGAATATATTGTTAAAATGATGGCGGTGGGAACCAGATTAGAGATTGATACAGTTTCTTTTCTTTTAGAACATGAATATTTGGATTAAAAATTTTTCTCATCATCATAATACTGAAAATAATTCGATTCACCTTAGGCGGTTGTTAAGATGCTGTTTAGTTATTTTCATTTTCCTGACATCCCTATTCCCTGAATGTTTCCCCCGCAAAAAGGACAACTGTCATCTGTTATCATATTCTCTGCGTAAAAATATTTGCGCTGAATTACAGTTTTACCGCAGGAAGGACAGTCGGTATTTTCACCCTGTCCCACATTGCCCTGATAGACATAGGAAAGCCCTGCTTCTTTCCCAATCCGATAGGCCTTCTGTAAAGTAGCTGCCGGGGTGGGAGGGACGTCAGTCAATTGATAGGTGGGATAAAAAGCACTCACATGCCAGGGAATATTTTTATCGATACTCACAATATATTGGGCAATCTTTTTTAACTCATCCTCCGTATCGTTATATCCCGGAATAATCAAAGTGGTCAGCTCCACCCAAATACCCAATTCATAGTATTCTTTTATACGTTCTAACACTGCACTTAATCTGGCACCACAAACATTGCGATAAAAAGTATCACTCATAGCCTTTAGGTCAATACTGGCGGCATCCAGATAAGGAGCCAGGCATTGCAGAGCTTCCGAAGTAATATAACCATTGGTTACAAAGACATTCTTTAAACCCTTTTCTCGGGCAAACCGGGCAATTTCCAGAGNTGTTTCAAAATAAATAGTCGGCTCGGTATAGGTATAAGAAATGGACAAACATCTGCTGTCTAAAGCATTCTGCACTGCTNTTTGAGGCGGAACTACTTCTCCCTCAATCCTCTCTCCTTTAATCTGCGAAATAGACCAGTTCTGACAATGAAGGCAATGAAAATTACAACCCTTAGTGGCGATTGAATAAGATAATGAGCCGGGATAAAAATGAAATAAGGGCTTTTTCTCAATGGGATCTACATGGACAGCAATCAAACGCCTATAGTTTAAACTGTATAAAGTACCCTCTCTGTTTTCCCTCACCCGGCATATTCCCTTTTTATAAGATGAAATAACGCAGCGATGTTCACAGAGTGAACATTGAACCTGGTCATTTTTTAATTCTTTATAAAACATTGCCTCATGTGTCATTAAATGTCGTCCTCTTTTTTGTTATATTCCTAAAGATGGCCGCGCTCTTTTAAAAACTGAGTCAACTTAGTTTTAATTATTTTGTCCTGTACGGGGCAGTCTATCCGTTTGAACTGTTAATGACTCTTTATTACCATGAATGTCGGCAATAATTCCAATTTTTAAGGTATTACTTCTTTTTTGAAAAAGCTGAATTTAGAATTTTTTGAGCAAGTTTATTTATAGTGGAAAATTATTGTTAGCTACTATTAATTGTTTTAATTACTATAAAAAGTGTTTCTCACACCTAATATTTGCTTTCTCTATGGCAGCTCTTTTAGAAAAGATGACTAAAGAATATGTATTTAGGTCTGTTTTAAAAATTAAGAAAGATAGTAAAAGAATTGTTCTACAAGATTACTATGATAGCCTTTACTAATAATCTGGTGGTTGGCAATGGATTCTTTTAAAAACTCTCCAACTGGTCTTTTCAATAGAACCTGTAATTGGGTACGACACATATTGGGTAGTTCCAGGTTATCTGTTATCTCTCCTTCTGCCAAAAAATAATTTTCGGCATTACCATCTAACTTAAAAATGGTTACCGGTCCTTTTTGCGCTTTACCGCTAATAGCAGTACCTACACCTGATTCAAAGTGATTTTTTAAAACATAACTTTCACACATGTTAAGCGGTATAGTACAATGTGCTAATGTCACCTCGTTATTTTCCACGTTGATACAAGTGGGATTGGCTAAAAAGACCGGCTCATCGGTAAGATGATGAAGGATAATCATAGAGATTAAGGCAGGCACATCGCCCTCGCAGCCGGAAATTAAACCTTCCTGATTTAATAAAGACAGAGCCAGACACCCGGTATTCTGATAAAAATCAATAAATTCAAAACAGCGTACGGTAATGGCATCAAACTTATATTCAGCTATCAGATTTTTTAATCCCTGATAGATGCGCAGTGATTGATTCAAGGTCTTTTGGTCGAAGTCACCGGCAGGTATAATATCAATAGGAATATCTTTTTCTTTGATTAGATCTATATGTCTGATCATCTCTTCTAAGGGTATGTTGTATATTTTCATCCCCAGTCTTTTTCTAACGGCATTATAATCAGCCCCGCTGGCTATTAACCATTCAGATGGTTCACCTAAAACACCAATACGGTACTTACGACAGATTTTTTTAGTCTCTATTATCCTTTTTATTGTTTTTAATCTCTGCCCAATCCATCTATCTGAACCATGCAAAACCTCAACCTTTTCACCTCTTTTTTGCAAATAGGATTTTATTTCCAGGGCAGCAGGTAGAGAATTATACAAACAACTGGTTAAGAGTAAATAGGGTGGGGGAAATTGTTGGTAAATGCGTTTGAATTTTCCTTCTACACCACCTGATTTAATAAAAATTACCGGTAAAACGTCCTCTTTTTTTAAATCTGCGGGGTCGAGAGGAAACAATTTTTCTCCCAATTGATCTTCAATGGAGGTTAGGAAGGGTTGGAGAGTCCGGTCAATATCCTGTTCTTCCATAATGTTGGATATTATATGGTAACAACCAATCTTCATAACACTACCCTCCTGAAATATAAGATAGTTCATTAAAGGGAAGTATTCCCCTTAATGAACCCCTAAAATACAATTCCATTACTTGTTTACATTTTGTACTAAAAATCCGCTCTCTCCTTCTTTACTACTATAAGTCTTTAAAGGAAATATTTTAGATAGATAAAGGGAAACTGCTCTCCCTTTATCTATCTACCCATAACTGCGATAGCAGCACCGCCTCTGCCAATGTGTACACTCAGGCCCGGACAGCCTTCGGCAATATATATTTCTGCTTCAGGGAAACGAGCCTCTATCTCTTTTTTATACCAATTAGCCCTATCCCTATCCTGTACATGAGCAATACCGAAACAGGGGTTTTTTATACTTTCAGCATATCGACAGGCCAACTCCAGAGTCTTATCCCATAGGCGACGAAGACCTATAACTTTAGCTGCTACTTCAAAATCACCGTCTTTGCTTAAAGTTAGTATAGGCTTTAACTGTATCATGGAACCAATTATCCCTTTTAATCTATCCAGACGCCCGCTTCTCATCAAGTATTTTAAAGTGGGGAGACTAATAAATATCCTATTATTTTTAATAGAATAATCTAACCGCTCTTTCAACTGGCCTAAAGAAGCTCCAATCTCTGTTAAACGGGCAGTGTTCAATACCATTATTCCCAAACCAATAGTACTGGTATTGCTATCAATCACCTGAATCCTGTCATGGTACTTATTCTGTCGAGCTGCGGTACAGGCTGTCTGATAAGTACCGCTCAGTTTGGCGGGAATATGAAAAGAGAGTATATTCTCATATTCCTCTCCCACTCTATTATAAGTGTCTTCGAAATATTGGTAAGGAGGCTGAGAGGTGTATATCTTATGTGATGTATTCTCTAAGAGATTTACCACTTCAGCGGGGGAGATATCTACTCTATCTAAAAAACTCTGCCCCTCAACCTGAACAGTTACCGGAACTAATCTAATATCATATTTTTTAATCAGTTCTTCCGGCAAATCACAAGTAGAATCTGCTACTAACGCTACCTTTTTCAGCTTTTTTTGTTCTTTAACCAGATTGGCCTGTTCCCACATGTCATCTATTTTGGTTTCCACGATAGTACCAAAGGAGCTTAGCCTGGAAAAGACTACCTCCGGCTCATTGGTATGGATATGAACCCTTATCTCTTCCTCTGAACCGGCTACTACCTGAGAATCGCCCAATTCAATTAAGGTTTCTCTAATCAATTCTCTGTTTAAATTATTGCCTTCCAGCAGGCATTCAGTACAATAACGATACTGTGCTTTCTCCAAAGAGTGCAAAAAAGACTCTTCCGGCAGACTGGATAGAGTGCTTTTTCGTTCCTCTTGTACTTTTCTTAAACGGCCAAATTCAATAAAATCAACGATTCCCTCTAACAAGTTTACAAATCCGGCGGCGCCGGCATCCACTACACCGGCTTGTTTTAAAATTGCCAGTTTTTCAGGGGTCTCGGCTAAAGACTTTCGTGCTTTATGCAAAGACTTTTTAAATAACTCTACAAAATCGGGTGTTTTCTGAGCTAATTGATGGAGATGGTATGCCCAGTCTCTCATAACTGTAATTATGGTTCCCTCACGGGGTTCGGCAATAGCCTTGACTGCCTGTTCTGCTCCCCTGACAGCGGCCTGTGAAAAGGTTACGGTAGTAAGGCGGCTCATGCCCCGCGTTGCCTCAGCCAAACCCTGAAAAAACTGGGCTAAAATAGCACCGGAGTTGCCCCTGGAACCTTTTAAGGCTGATTTTGCAATTCGTTGAATCACCAGCTCAAAAGAATTCTGACGAAAATCCCGCATTCCTTCCACAATATTATGCATGGTAACCGCCAAATTAGTACCGGTATCTCCATCGGCAACCGGAAAGACATTGATACTGTTGAGATGGTCTTTATTCTGAAAGATACGTTGCGAGGAAGTCATTATAAACCTTCTAAAACGGATGCCATTAATGTACTTTATCTGTATTTTCATTACCTAACTCACCATGTACTTGAATATAAAAATATTTTTAATTTACTCTCATTATATAACTAATTGCAGATTTTTTCCATTTTAATCGAAATCTATCATAGTTTCTTATTTCTAAAAAATCAGGCAGAATCTCAATGCTATACTTTTTAATATCGTATAATCCATATTCACAGTGTAGATATTTTTATTGATGGAACGTGCGGGCATATGTTTTAAAATATTACTGAATATTTTTAAATCTCTTCCCCCCAGAGGAGAGATGGGCGATAACCACAGGATTCTTTAATTTTAAACCTATGTATTGGGCGTTTAAGCCAGTTAGAACTATGTCTTCCTTAAAATTTTTATTTAAATCTTCATGGAAACCAATGCTATTAAATGGTTATAGCAAATCTTCTGACCTATCGGCTAATATACGATAGACGGCCAAGACTTCCTGTTGACTCTCCTCTGCCATGGCTCTATCTATAACTATTTTTTGATTGTACTTATCTTCCAGAATAATAAATGGCTTGTCGCAATGCTCAATTTTTTCTATCAAGTCTACCATATTCCAAATCTTTTCCCCATTTATCCGGTCTACTACCCCACTGTTTATATTCTGGTACCCCTGATTCACATCTGCTGCTAATACTTTTAACACAATTATCACCTGCTGGCCCTCTCTTTCCGGAATGTTATTTGAGATAGAGCATACCAACTCCCTCGGAGCAGATTGGTACCACTGTGCTCCCCAAATATTTAATAGATCCTTGGTTAGGGGACAGAAAACCAGGCCGCCATAGATGTAATAGGTGGGCAGGGTTTCATATTGCTCCATTGGGACTAGATTATCTTTTAGAGAAGAACGGAAAAGGTTAATTTTCAGCTCCCTCTCTTCTCCCTCTCTCAAAATACTGAGTTTTAGGTCCTCACCAATCTGTTTCTGCTGTACAACATAGTTAAGATGGGTCCTTTCATTGGGACGGAATTCTATGGTTCCATCATTACCAACAGTAAAATCTTCCAAGGAGAGCAGGACATCACCGGTCTCCAAATTACCGTCTGCCGGAGAACCCGGTACAATCTGATTGATTAAAACACCACCCTGCCCTGCCCCCATCTGATAGTACCTTCTCATGCCCTCATTTTCCATATCCTGCAGACTTATTCCTAAACTGGGGTATCCATCCAATTTGCCATCCTCTAAATCGATAAAGAAATGGCGGATAACCGGAACAGGTACCATATAACCAATATTTTGAGCACTGGAGATTCCCTGCATTACCACACCAACAATCTTGTCGTCCGCTAAAACGGGGCCACCACTATTTCCGGGGTTAATGGCCGCATCAATCTGACCTGCTAAAAAGATGGAAGAGCTATGCACATAGGTCTGGTGCTCAATGCGGGAAATCACCCCTTTGGTAATACTTAACATATCTCCGCCTACCGGGAAACCGTAGACCACCACTTCTTGCTGAATTTGCGGTAATTCTCCCAAGGAGAGAGGGGCTATCCCCTCAAAAAATTCAGGTTCATCTACTGTTAATAGTGCTAAATCAGTTAAATGGGATACTGCCAAAACCTGCGCACGATACCGTTCGGTATCCCCATACTTTCGTACTTGTAAAAAAGTCTCATTACTCACTACATGGGCATTGGTTAGGATTAGATTGTTATTAATGATACAGCCTGAACCGGAACTTGCTCTGGGGCCCTGCATGCTCCATGGGTTGTAATAATCAGGATAGTTGCTAACGGTATATACCTTGACAATGGATTCCCGAACATCTGTTTGTGCCAGTATGCTACAGTTTGAGAAAATAAACAGCAATAAAACTATAAAGAGCATCTGTATAAACATTCTGCTCTTATTAATATTTCCAAAATATTCTTTTTTTATTAACATTATCTTCACCCCGTTTTCTAACTCTATGTCATTATTATACACTTTAAAAAGAAAAAAATCGGGAATTTAAAATATTCGTACGGTTATACTATTCAAATTTAGCAAAACAGATGGTATAATTCGTGTGTCATTCTCATCCATTCGGAATATTTAAAGACTTTTAGTAAATTTCTGGAAAATAGAAAGGTAATTTAATGATTTTAACCATGGTCTTTGGTATCATCGGTGGTCTAGGCCTATTTTTCTTTGGAATGCACCAGTTAAGTGAAGGACTACAAAGAATTGCCGGTCATAAAATACATGACATCCTGGAAGCACTTTCTAAGAATCCATTGAATGGTGTTCTGGCCGGAACTATCATTACCTCAATTATTCAGAGCAGCAGCGCTACCAGTGTTATTTTAATCGGCTTTGCCAATGCTGGTTTACTAAATCTGAATCAATCAATGAGCATTATTTTTGGGGCCAATATAGGTACTACTATTACCTCTCAGATTGTTTCCTTACGCTTGGAAGACTATGTTTTGCCTATTGTTGGTATCGGAGTAATTTTCTATTTATTCACCAAAAAGAAGATTTACCAAAATATTGGCTATATTATGCTCGGTTTTGGTTTATTGTTTTTGGGGATATCCATTATGTCCCAATTCCTAGAGCCGCTGAAAAATTATCCTTACATCATCGACCTTTTAGTCAAGGTAGGTGAGTATCCCTTGCTGGGAATTTTATTATCTGCCCTCTTGACCGGTATTATTCAAAGCAGCAGCGCCACCATGGCTATTATAATTTCCTTATCTCTGCAAGGATTAATCGATTTGAATGCAGCTGTACCCCTTATTTTGGGAGCTAATATCGGCACATGTGTTACCGCACTTATAGCCGGCATTGGTAGCTCCCTTACCGGTAAGCGCATAGCTGTGGGGCATATACTCTGCAAAATCGCCGGTGTAGTACTATTTTATTTCTTTTTAAAGCAATTTACTGTTCTATCCTCTTTAACCAGCAACGCGCTTCCCCGCCAGATTGCCAATGCCCACACCATTTTTAACCTATTAGAAACTTTTATTCTGTTACCTTTTATCCCTCAAATCACTAAATTTCTAAATAAGATAGTACCGGGCGAAGACCATGTCATTAAAAAAGGCAACCTATATTTAGAAAGAAGATTTATTAATGCCCCCTCCATCGCAATGGGTCAGGTAGCTAAAGAACTGGTTCGTATGGGCGATATTGCTTCAGTTATGCTAAAAAATACTCTAGAAGCCTTAGTGGATAATAATGAACGAATGGTGGAAGATATCTACTTAAAGGAAGATATTTTAAATACTATCCATAGAGAAATAACCAATTATCTGGTACAGGTATCTCAAAAATCACTAAGTCCTTACCAGTCCCAAAGGCTAGCCCATCTTATGAATATCTCCGGACACATTGAAAGGGTTGGTGACCATATAGAGAATATTACCGATTTAGCCGATACCAAAATTAACGAAAAATTACCCTTCAGTCCGAAAGCAGTGAAAGATCTGAGCTATATATTTTCTAAAGTAGAAACCTCTTTTAAATATGCCATGAGGGCATTAAAGAAGAACGATGCGGATATAGCAGCCATTGTAACGAAAAGGGAAGACGAAATAGACCGCATTGAAGCACAACTACGTGACGAACACATTGATAGACTTACCAAGGGAATCTGTAATACTGAATCCGGAATTATCTATATTGATATATTGAGTAATCTGGAAAGAATTGCCGATCATGCCAATAATATCAGTAGAATGATTCTGGATGAACAAGTGGCTAATAGAAAGCCACTAAACCAAAACAAAATGTAATTTCTTTCTATTCCTTTCTGACATCTGCTTCTACCTTGGCCCACAACATCTTGCCTTCTTCGAATATCGGCTTAATCAATTGCTTATCGTAAAGATAGCTTAAATGGGCGGAGATAGTAATATGGGTTAGAACAAATTGCACACTGGAAAGCTCTAAATTATAATCGTTGACTATTAACTCTATTATTCTCTCCCGAGAGGCAGGTTGTTGACAGTAATGCAAAATCTTTTTATTAATTAACTCTAGTTGGTTTCTATTCAGGCAAATAAGTTCACCAATATCTTTAGTGGGCTGAGCATGGGCTGGAACAAATAGTCTGGCAGAGACCTTTTCTAAAAAAGAGTAGGTAGAGAGAAATTTTTCAATGTTACTCTTTACGGTTAAGCCATATTTGTCGATTATGTCGGGTGAAAAAAGACTATCGGCAATAAACATAACTCCATCAGGGGTCTCAATCCCCACCATCTGCAGGAAATGCCCCTCCAGCGGAAAAGCTCTTAAAGGTGTATTTTTAATAACTCCGTCTGGCTCAATGATTTGGGTTACCTGAGATGGCTCTGCCTCTAAAAATTTATTCCTTAGAGTTTTAAAGGGGAAGGCTCCCCATAATAGCAGGGGTTCCAAAGAAGGATTATTAATAAAAACTGCCTCTATCGCAGTGGCTAATACATCGCAACCGGTTTTTTTCTGTAAATAAGCATTGCCTCCGATATGGTCAGCATTGGAGTGAGTATTTATTATCTTACTCAATTGCCACCCCTTTTCTTCTAAAAGTTGGAATATTCTTCTGCCGGCAGTCTCATCATTCCCGCTATCAATTAAAATGGCTTTCTTATTCTCCACAAAGAGGCCCAGATTGGTTCTTCCCGGAATGTAGTACGTATTTTCAGTAATTTTTTTTAATTCCATAATTCACTCTCCTAATTTTTATGATAGTTAAGGTAATAATAGTTTTAAATATTTTGCTACTATATAGCTATTTTCATCCGGTCATAGGCCAAAGCACATTCCGGATATAATTTTGAAAAATCATCTATTCGACTAAGGGTATCCTGGCCAAGATGAGTAAAGATAATGTTCTGAATACCATATTTTTCACACCATTTTAATTGGGCAAATATCCCGGTATGCCCGCAGAGCATTTCTCCCTTCCTTCTCACTAGGTAAGTCTTGATACTGGAACCATCGCCTATATAATAATCAGCTCCCGGTAAGATATGCTCTTTAGCAATTATATCGACTAAATCGGGATTATAAAGAACTATTTTCCGGTCCGGTAAGACAATCTTAAAGCCAATTGCCGGGCAACAGATGGAATGAAGTACCCGATAAGGAAATATAGAAAAAGGTCCGATATTAAATTGCCGATAAGGAACAATAATCTTGGGATTACAGGGAGAAAATTCTCCATAGCTGAGGATTTCCTGAGTTAGGTAGACTGGTACATCCGAATCAGCTGTCTGAAAAGTCCAAAGATAATGATCAGGATGTCCATGGGTAATAAGAAGAGCATCAGGCTGTAGAAGACTCAAGCTATAGGCATGGATACGACCATAATCGATAAGGAGGCGGAAAGGGTAAGGCTTAGATATCTGTACCAATAGGCTAGAATGGTAAAAATGGGTTTCCGTCTTTTCTTCAATTCCCCCTCGAGTACCTAAAAAGGTTAATATGGCCATTTGAATTAAACTCTCTTTTTATTCAAAAACATTTCTGTAATAGATCACTTCAAAAATCCTTTTTAATTAAAAACATTTATTGACTGCACATGTGAGATGATAAATTCAATATAAATGGGTTTCATTTTTTAAGAAATTCTTTAAACCATAGTCTATCTTTCCTTAATTATATACACTCCATTCTAGAGTTGACAAGCTATTAGAATAGTAATTAATCTACTATCTTGCCTTTTAGTAATTGTTCAAGAAAAGCATGACCGAAAAGATTGTTAGAGAAACTACGACTCTGGAAATTAAAATTATCTACAGGTAATTATTCAAGCAAATTAAAATGTTATGATATAATGTTAAGAACGCAATTAGCTGTTACAATGTCTTCATCAAAAGCCTGTTCTTGTTAAGAAAATATTTTTAGAAACTTTGGATTATATATAAAGGATAAAGGATCATAAAAATACAATTTGATGTTTAAATCAGAAAATGGCATGACAAGAAAGAACAGATTAGCTTACCCTTTTTTCATTCTGGTAATAATTATAGTGATAGGCTTAATAGTTTCCTATTCTTATCTCAATAGTGAGAATTTCCGGGCGAGGGCAAGGTCTCTTCTAATCACAGAATTAGAGAATTTATTGAAGAAAAGAATAGAGATTGGTTCCGTAGATGCCGCCTCCTTCCAATCTTTAGATATAACTCATCTAGTTGTACTAACCAATGATTCCGATGATGCTGAAATTTTATTTCGAGCCGAAGAGGTAAAAATCAAATTTGCCCTGTTTTTCCCCTTCTGGCAAGGCAAACCTTGGCAGTTGGATATTAAAAATATTACTTTTTCCGGTGCAATAGTAGAGTTAACTAGGAATCTGGCAGGAGAATTTGACCTGGCAAAAAAGCTAGGGTTAGACTTAGCCTATTTAAGCAAAAATATAAAAATAGAACAGGTTAGTTTCCAGAATAGTTTCCTGGAGTACCATGATGAACTAATCTACCATTATCCCCAAGCTGCCCTTACCACTAAAGCAAAAAGCGTTCGGGCAAATTTTAATTTAAGCTATTGGCCTAAAGTAGTATTTGATTCTGAGGGCATTCAAGATGAAGATGATGCCTTACTTTCCTTAGGCGGGTTCTTTGTTATGAATGGAAGAGAATATTCTTTAGATTTTCATCTGCAAAATGCCGATATAACTCATTTTCAGTATTATTTAGAAGCGGCAAAATCTTTTAATGTTACCGGTGGGAAATTTGATTTAGATCTTAATTTAAGCTTTTCTCCGGAATGGGATAGTGACGAACTATTATGGCAAGGCAAGGCAGTCTTTCATCAGGCCAGCGCTGAACCGCATTTTTTAAAAGAAATACCTTTATTAGGAATCAATGGAGAGGCAAACTTTAATAATCCCGAGATTACTTTGTCAGAGATGACCGGTCTCTACCAGGGCAGCCCTTTTCGATTAGAAGGACTGGTCTTAACCAAACCGGTGCTTTATTATGACTTGAACATAACCGGTACACAGGTAGAGGTTTCTCTGCTCAGAGATGATATTCTCCTTCTGGTGGGTGTAGATAATGAATCTAATCTGCAGGGCAAAGTTGATTTATCAGGTAATATAAAAGGTCTGACCGATAGTTTTAATATACAAGGAACCATAGACTCCTCCGGGATAGCTCTTGAAAATATACCGTTTCCTAACCTAACCGGCAGTTTCTTATTAAGTCAGGAAGAATTAATCATTGATTCCCTGCAATCAAAAAGTACAGAAGGATTAATCTTGGTTGAAGGAAAACTAAATTGGTCCTCCGATGTACCTTTATGCCATCTTGATATTAAGACCTCCGGGCTTTCCTTCCGGAATATTATTTCCCGACAGTTTCCTTCCCTAGCAGAGTTTTCCGGTATTATTGATAGTAATTTTCATCTGGAAAACCGGAAATGGGATAATGAGAACAATAACACCTTTGGCCTTACAGGTAAATTTGCCATAAATAATCTAGAGGAAAAAGAATTTGCTTTCCCGAAACAAGTAAAAGGAGAGATCAGTGCTTCCTTAAATCTTGCTGACGGTTCCTTGCTCCTGGAGCAATGTGACTTGATTTCTGGTAAGAACAATGGTTTTCTGAAAGGTGAATTCCAACTGGCAGAACCGGTTTCTTTTGCACTTGATGGGGTAGTACATATACCCGACCTGACCATATTCAGTAATACTTTTGAACCCGAAACGAAAATTGCCGGTAGTGCCTCTTTACAGGGTAGAGTAAGGGGAACCCGGGAGAATCCAATAATTGATATAGGATTAAAACTAAATAATTTGTCAGTACAGGATTATCAAATAACAGAATTCATCGGACAATTGTCCTATCAGCAGAATACTATTACTGTAGAATCATATAATCTGGCTAGTCAGAACTTAGTGTTAGTGGGCGATGGAGAGATAAATATCTCTCCATCTGTTAGACCGGAAATCCATCTCTCTTATCAACTCCAACCTCTAACTCTGGAGCGATTATGGGAAAAACCAAATTACTCTATTCCCCTCACCGGTCTGGCTGAAGGAAGCGGATACATTCGAGGCTCCTGGCCTGAGTTAACAATGAGCGGACATCTCCAATTAGAAGGGCTCACCTATCAGGAATATCGGCTAGGACATGGCAAAGTAGAATTCCTGTTGCAGCCGGACCAGGCTATTATCGCTGAATTACGTGAGGAGAGCTCGAGAGAATTATTCGGTATGATAAAAAATGATTATATTCTTAATTTAGAATATCTTCAATTGCAAAATGAAGTGTTGCAACTTAATGCCAAAGGCAAGACTGGAATAGGCAAAGATTATCCGTTTTCTTTAGAGGTTGAATTTGTGCACCGGGCTATTCCTGACTTAATAGAACATTTCTACCCCTCCCAGGACAACCTCAAGAAAGCTTTGCCCTCTCAGATAACCGGGATGATAATGGCTACAGGTAATAGTACAGAACAAGAGATATCCTTATCCTCCTTGTTTACACCTCAGCAACAGGGGGATAATCCGCCTTCTAAGTTAGAAGCATCACTTATTATCAACCAGAAAAGTATCAATATTTCTGATTTCCAATTAACCCAATCTGATGCATTGCTGAAAGCAGAGGGGGCAGCTGCTTTTTATGGTAATCTGGATATTCATTTTGAAACCGAGCAGTTAGATATAGCGACACTGATGAATATTATTCAAATAGAGGGGAATGCAGAGGGTGCTATGAATTTAAAAGGCTCTATAACCGGAGAATGGAGGGAACCCAATATTGCCTTAACTACCATAATTAAAAATGGTTGTTTCCGGGGATTTCAGTTTGAGAACCTAAAAAGTGAACTCTTATGGGACATTGCAACCAACCAAATAGAGATAAATGAATTAACTATTGACCTGGGGAATCAAAATAACATAACGGTCAAGGGAAATATTCCGATAACCAACTTTATTGATACCGGAACAGAAGAAATTAATTTAACTGCACACTACCGGGATGTTCCTTTGAACTTAGAGATGAAGATAGACAAGGCCAATTTAAATCTTTTGAAGGTATTTTGGCCGAAAACTTTCTCAGAAATCAGCGGCACTGCCGATCTGGAATTCCTCTTCACCGGTACCACTGCCCATCCACTGTTAAATGGAAAAATTGAAATTCATGAAGGTGTAGTTAGTATTGCAGCGCTCCCAGTGCAGATTGGAGAAATAAATGGCTTAATAAAAATAGAGAATAATAAGGTTGCCATCCCATCAATTCCTTTATACGCTTATGAGAATAAGTTTAATCTTTCAGGAGAATTTATGCTGGCCGGATTCTTACCCGATAGTATCTCTTTCACCTTAACCAATCAGGATAATAAAATTACCTATCAAGATATTTTAGAAAGCGAGATTGACTTAGAGTTGTCAATCAGTAATTTAGCAAGCTCTCCTCATATAAGTGGCCAGATATTTCTTACCAATGGGATATTGAGTATAGATAATTTATTAAAATTAGAAGAAGACATCAACCTCATTTTCTCCTCTTCTGTGCTCAGTTCCGGCACTCCGCAACAACTGGCAGTTGGTATAGAACTACAGGATCCTTTTCAACTTAAAGTGGCTAATGCTGAAATCCTCATAGCTGGCAAAACTGAGCTTACGGGCACTCTAGCAGAACCGTTGCTGCAAAGTACTATTACCTTCAAGAAAGGTTACGTCCTCTATTTTGATAAAAAATTTTCTATAATAGATGGATTAATTACTATGAATGGTACAGACCGTCATGATATAGAGCTCAATGCCCGAGCATCTACAAATGTGCAAGGTGTCCAGATTAATATTAATGTTCTTGGAAATTTATCTGACCCACAGATTCTACTTTCTTCTCAACCGGCTTTAAAAGAGACTGAGATTCTATCTCTACTCACCTTTAACCGTAATATTCAGGGTCTTTCTGAGGGTGATATAAACCAGATTCTCTCCCAAGAGATGTTAGAGGTTCTTTTCCAAAGTTTGCAAATAAGTCTTTTTAACCGTATAGAGCACAAAATTGCCACCGGGTTGGGACTTGAATATATCAATATTTCCCTTAATGGAGAGAATAATAGCGGCTCATATTTCCTTTTAGATAATTTGCGGTTGGCAGATTTAACATTGGAGATGGGGAAAAACATAGGCGATGATGTATTTATCTCTTACTCTACCCCTCTCGACTTTAATGGAGAAACAAGCTTGGGCATGGATTATAAGCTCTCTCCTGCTTTTACCTTCACCACTCAATTGGAAAACTTTTCTTTCCGGAAAGAAGATTACAAAATTAGATTTGGCTTAGAACTTAAATTTTAATACTAAAAGTGTTTTTCAGGAGAGGTGGTTGCCATAATCTTCGTAAAAGTATAAATATTGGCCGGTCTAAGATTAACTTGAAATAGACACCCGTGCCTCCATCATAATAAATAATAGATAATCTAAAATATTAAGGGGGCTATAAACTTAAGCGCGCATGTTACCACAACCCCGCCTTCATCTGGATTGCCTAAAGCCTTATCTCTTAATAAAGAAATCTATTTTAACTATGGTATCTGTACCATCTTACTGGTGGAACAAAAGGTTCAGGAATCCTTAGAGATTGTTGACCGGGGGTACATTGTTCAAACCGGCAAGATTGTCCGAGCGGGCAGTTCCCGGGAACTATTAAACCCCTATAAGGTAAAGCCTATCTCGGACTCTAATTCAGGATGAAAAAGTTTTAGAATGAAAGAAATAGTGAATATTCTATGGACAAACACATTTTTTATTGGTAATATATTTCTAAGTAAGATTGTCATACAATATAGGTAATAAGATAATATGAATATTTTTTCTACATCGTTTCCTATAAAGGTGGTTCAAAATAAAAATATTTAATAAGATTCAAACTAAAAAAGTTTATGTAAAGATTGTAGAGCAAATAATATTACTTATTCAAGAAGGTAAACTAAAACCCGGAGACAGGCTTCCTTCGGAACAGGAATTAGCAGATCAATTTGAAATATCTCGTCCCTCTGTTAGAGAAGCTATGAGTGCATTAGAAATATTGGGCATAACAGAAAGAAAAGCCGGAAAAGGAAATTTTATAAAGAAGGGCAGTTCCACACATTTTTTTGACGAAAAAGAAATTTTAGAACTTGAGCAAGAGGAAAGCCCTTTTGAACTATTAGAAGCAAGGAAGGTACTAGAGATAGAGATAGTGAGATTGGCGAGCCAGAAAGCTACTCTTGAAGATATAGAAGCTATAGAAAATGCATTAAACGGAATGAGAGAAGCCCTTGGGAATATTCCAAAAATGATGGAAAAAGATTTAGAATTTCATATTAATGTTGCTAAAGCTGCTAAAAATAATTTTCTATTTTCTGTTATGGCTAATATTACCGATCTTTTACAAGAGAGATTGTGGGTAAATATGAAAGAAAAAATCTGGAGTCTCCCCGGCTATCCTGAAAAATATTTAAGAGAGCATTACGATATATTGGATGCTATAAAAAATAAAGATGGAAAATCCGCACGGAAAGCTATGCATTTTCATCTAACCCGGGTAGAAACGGATATGCTTAAAGAATAAATAATTAAGGAGTATACTACCATGTACGAATCAATCTACAAATTTATGAAGGTAGGCATTATACATTTTATGGCCTATCCTCAGACCATGAAAGGAGAAGGCCCCATCTTAGAAACCTTACAGAAGATTGCCGAAGATGATTTCTTCACAGCAGTTGAAGTAACCTGGATGAAGGATGCTGCTATACGTCAAAAAGCTAAAGCATTACTTGAGGAAAGCCATCTTGCCGTAGCTTACGGAGCCCAGCCCAGATTGTTGGTCAACAAATTGGATATTAATTCTTTTGATGAAGAAGAGAGAAAACAGGCTATTCAACAGGTAAAAGAAGGTATTGATGAAGCCTATGAATTAGGGGCAGAAGCACTTGGCTTTCTAAGTGGCAAGGATCCCGGCGAAGAAAAGAGAGAACAGGCCCTAGACCTGCTCATTGCCTCTACCAAAGAGGTCTGTGCCTATGCTCAATCAAAAGGAGATCTTAAGATTGCCTTAGAGGTATTCGATTATGACATAGCTAAGAAATGCCTCATAGGACCGGTTGACTTGGCTCTCAGGTATGCTAAGGAGGTAAGAAGTGAGTTTGCCAATTTTGGGATGATGGTAGACTTATCCCATCTTCCCCTCCTATACGAATCCCCTAAAGAATCTCTCTT